>OERN01000033.1_pt1 | contig 51920 bp, 48 predicted proteins | sample 1540061 | NCBI WGS metagenome assembly OERN01 (sample SAMEA3891241, study PRJEB23780) | metagenome | biome: terrestrial biome; feature: animal house; material: water of meat washing | place: Italy | collected 2015-05-12 | reverse complement strand
TTGCCAAGGTTGGGGTCGCGAGTTCGAGTCTCGTTTCCCGCTCCAAATTCAAAAAAGCCCTCATCGAAAGATGGGGGCTTTTTTACTATCGAATTGAGTACTGCGTATAAGCAGTATTATATTAAGTCGTGCTTTTAAAATCATTTTTCAGTCATGAAATACTTCAGCAAAAATAATAGTTATTTATTCTCAATAGAGTTTCCATCAAGGTCATAAAGATTTACTGCTCGTGCACCAGTATCAAGAAATAATTCTTTAAAAGCTCGTATTTCAATCTTAGCTAAATTAGCCTGTATTGGCTCCATTATTTGGACAATTGCAATAGGAGCTGTAAACTTGAAAAAAGATAAACTATTAGAATGATGTTTCATTAAAGCTTTCAATGTTGTTGTAGCACTTTCAAAATCTGCCAAAATCATTCTCGGGTGATCATAAGGTATTTGAGGAATTTCTGTTGCCTTGACAGTACCATCCCCTGACATCAAATCCATACGGTTTTTATAAAAATGTACCCATATTGCTTTAGGGTGTTTCTTTAAATCGTCGCTTATCATCTTGGTTCTTAATTTTCTCTAAATTAACATAATACTCTTATACGAAGTGCTTGAAATTTTCCTTTTAGCATCAATTCCCTAGCCAAAAAAATTCTAGGAGTCCGCGTACTAGAACAGCTTTTCATCATTAGTTTTGCTTCACATTTATTGTTTAAACAAGATAAAGCCACTGAGCCTAACCGCTCATGAAAACCGCTGACTTGAGCGATAAAACCATGATTATCTTATATCAAGCCGAGCCTTTCTCTTGTTTATAGAAAGACCCAGCCCACTAGATCACATTAGAATTTTACCAAATCCCCTTTCAACGCCACACCCGCGAGTGCTGTACCTTTCGCGCATTGATAAGTCGTCATACTACGTGTTTCATTCGACTTATAGAAACTCACCAGATTGGTCACGGCATTTGCGCCATTGGCTTTCGCTGTATTTTGGAATTGAATCAATGCTGAACGAAGTACATGATCACATGAACTTTCCGCAGATTTGGCAAAACCATTGGTCTTTTTATTGGTCACTAGGCCCTTTTCAATCACCTTTCCGCCCGACTTGGTTCCCGCCAAATAAAATTTTACCGAGCCATCTAGCACGCCATCTGTAACTGCACGGTTTACAGCTTCTTGAAATTTAAAATCATACATTTTGTCAGCCGCTTGAGCCGATGCAATCGCTCCTAAAGACAACACAGCGACTGCACAAATATTTTTGAATAACATCGTTCTACCCTTATCTTATTAGATACGTTTAAAAATCAAGGAGGTATTAATCCCCCCAAAAGCAAAATTGTTGCTCATCACCATTTGCGTTTCTGCTGAACGCATATCTGAAACAATATAATCCAGATCACCACAAGCGCTGTCAATCTGATCTAAATTCAGTGTAGGCACCAACTGATTGCGTCGCATCATTTCAATACTCAGCCATGCCTCAATGGCGCCGCACGCCCCGAGCGTATGCCCAAAATAACTTTTTAATGAGCTGATCGGCTTTTTCCCCAAGATGCGCGCGGTTGCTTGTGATTCTGCAATATCCCCCTGATCGGTCGAAGTGCCATGCGCATTGACATAATCAATATCCGCGGCAGTAAGCCGTGCATCTTTCAATGCCAACCGCATACAACGGCCCATCATTTCAGAATCAGGTCGGGTTACATGCTGACCATCGGTATTACTGCCATAGCCAACGATCTCGGCATAAATGGTGGCCCCGCGCGCTTGAGCATGTTCATATTCTTCTAAAATCAAACAGCCTGCGCCCTCACCCACCACCAAACCATCCCGGTCTGCATCAAACGGGCGTGGCGTTGTCTCAGGTCGATCATTTTGCACACTGGTCGCCAACAGCACATCAAACACGGCAGAACCGGCAGCACTGAGCTCTTCTGCTCCGCCTGCGATCATTACGGTTTGTTTGCCATATTTAATCGCTTCATAGGCTTGACCAATGGCCATGGAACCTGAAGTACAAGCACTGGAGGTCGGCAACGTTAAACCTTTTAGGCCAAAATACACCGTCATATTGACTGCACTGGTATGTGACATCATACGAATGTAGGTCGTGGCATTCAGTTGACTCATATTGTGCTCAATCAACATCGAGCCAAACTCACGCACCGCATCCATACTGCCCGCAGAGGAACCAAAAGCCACGCCTGCATCACCACTTTTTAAGATATCCGCATGCAGTAAACCTGCATCTTCCAATGCTTTTTCAGCACATACGGCAGACATTAAAGCAACACGTCCCATACCACGGGTCACTTTACGGTTAAAATGCTTCGGTACGGTAAATGACTCCACGGGGCCAGCCAATTTACTGCGTAAATCAGGATAAATTTCCCAGTCAGGCATATAGCGAATACCGCTTTTCCCTTGTGCAAACTGCTCAAAAATTTGCTCTGCGGTTTCCCCCAAAGAGGTAATCCCAGACATGCCTGTCACAACAACACGTTTCATTAGATCAAGCCTCCATTGACTGAAATCACTTGGCGGGTGATATAACTGGCATCATCACTGCATAAAAACTTCACCGCTTTTGCGACTTCTTCCACCTGCCCCATGCGCTGCATCGGGATCATTTTCAAAGCATGTTCTTTCACTTCTTCCGTGACCATTTCGGTTTCAATCAAGCCCGGAGCCACACAGTTCACCGTAATTTTGCGTTTGGCCAATTCCAGTGCCAATGCTTTGGTCGCACCAATCAAGCCTGCTTTGGCAGCACTATAGTTCACCTGACCACGATTCCCCATGATTCCTGACACTGAAGACAAGGTCACAATACGTCCGCCCTTTTTTAAGCGGATCATCGGCATCATCAAGGGTTTCAGCACATTATAAAAACCGTTCAGAGAGGTTGAAACCACTTCATCCCAATCTTCATCAGTCAGTGCGGGGAAAGCACCATCACGGGTCAGCCCTGCATTCAACACCGCACCATAAAAAGCGCCATGCTGTGCCATATCTTGCTCTAAAATGGCGGCAATCTTTTCACGCTCATTCACATCGAACATCAGTACATGGCTGGCCTGTCCAAGCGCTTGAATTTCCTGAGCCACCGCTTCGGCCTCAGACTGTCTTGAACGAGCATGGACCGTGACATCAAAGCCTGCCTTTGCCAACTCCAAAGCAATCGCTTTACCTATTCCACGACTCGAACCCGTGACTAAAATTCTTCTGTTCACACTAATTTTCCAATGATTTCATTCATATTTTCAGGCTCAAATACGCTCAACATGGCGCTGAACCGATGTTCTTGATATTCAATTTCACAATTAAACTGCCCCAAACCTTCGTGCAGATAACTTTGTTCTACTCGAATCCGCACGGTTGTGCCCAAACTAAAATAAGCACAAGGCAACTGCATTTTACGCGTTCCCAATAAAAAGCCAATTTTTGGTGGCAATCCCTGAGTTTGTCCTTTATAACCGGCATAGACGCTGATAGTCTGCGCCATCAATTCAATACTGCTCCATGTGGGCAAGCCTGCTGGCTCACAAAACATCAAATCTGGTTTGATGTGAAGTTCTGCAATCGCAAACGTATCATTGGCTTCAATCAGATGACTCACGAAAACCATCGGTTTTTCATGCGGAATAAATTGTACTGCATCCATCATGACAAAGCCGTCCCGAAAATTAAACTGATATTACTGCCGCCAAAAGCAAAAGAATTACTCATCGCATAGCGAATGGGGGTATTCAAATGCGGTGTAAACACATAATTTTGCCCAGCCAAAGCATCGTCCAATTCGCCTGCGTGATGCAGCGGCAACCAGGATTGATCTAATAAAACCTGCTGGCAAATAAAGGCTTCGATTGCACCCGCTGCCCCCAGACAATGCCCCGTTTTATGTTTGGTGCTGCTCAAGGCCACAGCTGCATCAGAGAAAACAGTCTGTACCGCCTTAATCTCCATCGCATCATTTTGCGGTGTGGATGTTCCATGCAAATTTAAATAACCAATATCGCCTGCTTCAAGCTGTGCCATATCTAACGCTTTTTGCATCGCCTCCGCCGCCCCTTTCCCTTCTGGATGCGGCGCTGAAATATGCCATGCATCCATTGACTCGCCGCTCGACAGTAACATCACAGGGGCAGGCGCTTTAGAGAGTAAAAACAGTCCTGCGGCTTCACCAATATTAATGCCGTCACGGTTGGCACCACAGGGCTGGCAAATTCCGTTCGATAAGCTTTCTAAACTATCAAAACCATTTAAGGTCAGCTTGCATAGGGTGTCGACTCCACCCACTAAGACAGCATCAGCCAGATCTGCATTCAGCAGACGTTGCCCCGCCGCCAGCGCTTTAGCTGCCGAGGAGCAAGCGGTAGAAATGGTATAGGCAGGCCCTTCCCAGCCCAAATACTGTTGTAAGGCTTTCGCTAAACTGCCCATTTCTTGCTTTTGGTGCTGTACAGACTGCGGCGCTGGCTGTTGAAACTGCGCTTTTAAAGTAGGCTCATTATCCGCGATGCCTGAGGTTGACGTGCCAATAATCACAGCGAGACGTTGTTTGGGAAACTGTGCAGTATAAGCACGAATATCAGTTTCAATCTGCGACAAAGCAGTCAGGGCAAAGCGTAAATTCCGTGAGTCTGCATCGCTCAAGCTTTCAGGGACTGCTTGAACTAAGGTTTGATCAGATGCGCCGACCCAGACCGTACGCCCCGCAATCAGATCCTCGCATGGTGACAGGGTATTTTCTGTGTGTGTTAATGCATGTTGAAGCTCAGCTGCATTTTGTCCCAAAGCCGACAGCGCCGCACTGAACTGAATACCAACGGCTGAAATAGGTTGTACATTTTTAGTCATGATGGTCACCTTGATCATCTTCTAAAGTATTGCTCACTGTACTAATGACCATCTGATAAGGCACTTGCAGATTATCCAGTTCAATTGCCCCCTCATTTCCCTGAATTTTCAACACAGGCTGCTGCTGTATATAAATGGTATCAGCTTTCTGTACGACCGCATTTTGAGCTGCATGTAACGCAGCAAAATTTGGATAGGTTGCATACAGAATATCGCGCACCACATAATCAAAAGGCAACAGTTTCATCGGCTCAATCCGTTGTTCAACGTCTACCTTTTGACCATCAAAACTGAGCTTAAACAACTGCTGCCCCGTAAGGCTGAGCGCTAACATGTCAAGCGACTGTCCCCGCTGTTGCTGGTACAGTAAAAAGCTGAAACTCTGGCTTTTCCACTGCACTTCAATTTGGTCTTGGCGCTGGTAATTTTGTGCCCCCCACTGCGGAGTTGCGAGCCCTTGCGCTTCAGGAATCCAGCTTTGGCAAGCACTACAAAATAATGTACTGGCTAAAATCCAACTGACGGTCTTTAAACGCAGCTTAAGTTTCATCGGTCAGCGACTCTTTTTTAGGTTGTTCTTCTCGGCAATATTCGGCCAAAGTGCTCAAACGTTGCTTGGCATTGCGATGAATCGGGTTGCTCGTATCCCATGCATAACCTGCCAGTAAAGATGCAATCATACGGCGAATTTTTTCATCCTGCTGAGTCGAAAATACCACATCCTGAAACTCACCTGAATACCATGATTCGACATAGGCACGGAACACTTGAATGCCTTTACGTAGCGGCTTTTCATATTGCTCCATCCAGTCTACCGTCTGACCTTGCAGCACTTGCTCGACCAATGGCACCGCTAGACTGGAAGATTTTAAGGCAATCGTTACACCCGAAGAAAAGACAGGATCGAGGAACTCACCCGCATTGCCCAGTAGTGCATAGTTTTCAGATGCCAAGTGTTTCACATCGGCAGAGTAGCCCACCAAAGTACGTACAGGAGTATCATGTTTAGCATGACGCAGCACATGCGACAAGCTGGCATCATCGGCCAAAATACGCTTCTGTAAGGCTTCTAAGTCATAGTCCGCACTGCCGTCATAACCATATTTTTCAAAGAAATCTTGCTCCGCCACAATGCCAAATGAAGAGCGTCCATCGGCAAAGGGAATCAGCCAATACCATGCACGGTGGTCTTTTTCATGCACGGTAATTAAGATTTTCTCACGGTCAAACTCAGGGTCATCCAACAAACCATCTTCAATATGGGTAAAGACTGCACGGCGCACGGGAAAGTCCGATGGGCTTTCTAAGTCAAGAAACTTCGGCAAAATGCGGCCAAAGCCGCTGGCATCTAAGAGGAACTTGCCTTGAATTTGATAGCTGTCGCCTTGCTCACCTTTCACCGTCAAAATCGGTTGTGTAGATGCCACATCGACCGCCAAAACTTCATGACCAAAACGGATATCTGCGCCCATTTTTTCGGCTTGCTGTGCCAAAAGCTGGTCAAAGTTGGCACGTCGTACCTGCCATGTAGTGCCTGGGCCTTCACTAAACTTTTGAGTAAAGTCATAAAAACTACGCTGTGTGCCTCTTAAAAAAGCCGCGCCATTTTTAAACTGAAAGGCATATTCATCGGCATGTGCGCGAACGGTCTCCAACAAACCCGCTTCTTCCAAAAACACCATACACTGCGGCAATAAAGATTCACCAATAGAAAACCTCGGAAAATATTGCTTTTCGATGACCGTGACTTGGTAACCTTTTTGACGCAGCAAAGCTGCAGCCGAGCTGCCTGATGGTCCCGCCCCAATAATTAAAACATCTGTCTGTTGCATGGTGCTCATTGCACTGTACCCTTTGACTCAGCTCTTTGGCTGATATTGTTGAACCACCACATGTTTTGCATCGGAGGATGTAAAAAGTGTGGCATAAATAAATGAAAAAATAACGCCCAGCAACACTGTTAAGCCAAAACTGTGAATGGCATAAGTATGACTAAAAGACAGCAAACCAAAACTAAAAAACGTCGACATCATGCACAGGAACAAAGCCATACCCACCACCTGCGGGTGATCATGTCCGTGGCGGTAGAAAATCGCATAGTCCACCCCAATTCCAATGATCAGGAAGGTACCCATAATGCTGAATAAATTAATCTCGACACCCAGCCATGCTTGAATCGCAAACGTGGTCATTAGAGCCATACTGACAGGCAACACCAAAGGCAGAATTGATTTTTTGCCATAAAGTGCGCCTAAGCCAACAGCTAACATCAGCAAAGCGCTGAGCAATAGCCACTGTGCCTGCACACGATGCTGTTTGAATAACTCAGATAATTGATGAACGGGACGTAACAGTTGTACATCCGCATCTTCAAGCTGCTGTATGGCTTTAACATCATGCACATTTTGCAGCATTACTAAACGTTGCGTCGGACTCATCTGCAAAAAATGCAAGGGATGATCTTTAAAGACTGCTTCGGTCAGCAACGGTTGGTCTTTTAAATGCGCTTGCCAGTTTAAAATATCCGCTGCATTGAGCTGTAACGCTTGCGCATATTCCACTAAAGCCGGCTGAGGAATCGCCTGTAACATTTCAACATTCTTTTTTTGCTGCTCAAGCGATGGAATCCACTGCCCTAAAGATTGTATAGCATCTAGCTTTCCAGCCTGCTGCAAGGGCGCAAGCTCTGCCAACAGTTGCTGTTCACGTTGCTCTAACTCTGCTGGGGTTCTGCCCTGTACCACAAAATATTCACTGCTTTGCTGTTGCATAAAACGCGAACGAATATATTGATCTTCCTGCTTTAAAGTGGCATCCATACTTTGCAAATTGCGGATGTCATCATTGCTTTTCAGGAAGGCGAGGCTGCTGCCTGTCACCAGTACAATTAGTGCAATCATGCCATAACGCAGTGTATTTCGACTCTGCACATAACTGCGTGCTTTGCCAATAAAGCCCAAAGCACGTATCGCAGGTTCCGCATTCAGCGCAGGCAAACGTGGCAGCAGTAAAATACTGGTCACCCATGCGGCACTCAGTCCAACCATAGAAAAGACTGCAATCTGTTTAAAGCCCGGAAATGGGGTAAAACTCAGCACCACATAGGCCAACAGCGTGGTCATTAGCCCCACAAATAAACTCGGCAATAATGGTTTTAAAACAGTAAATCCATCGATCTGTCGGTGCTGAGACTGCATGGCCATGAAGTAAAATGAAAAATCGACACAGACCCCAATCAGACTGGCGCCAAAGACCAGTGTCATCAGGTGAATTTCGCCGAAAACCCAATAGGTCACAGCAAAGGCCACTAAGCTGCCTGTGCCGACTGCAACCATTTCCGTCAACATCGGTCGTATTGAACGGAAGCCAAACCAGACCAAAAGCAAAATCCCGATGGTCGAACCCACGCCAATGGTGGAAATTTCCTCTTTGGCAGAGTTGGTTCCGAACTGTGCAAACAACAGCGTACCTGTCCAATGCGGCTTGACCTGCAACTGGTTGAGTTGCTGATTGATATTTTGGATAAACGCAGCGGTCTGCTCTTGGTAGGCAATATTATAAGGGCTGTTATTAAGCTGAAGCACCATCAGGCGCGAGATACCTTGCTCATCACGAATCGTAGCAAAGCCCTGCTCTAAATTGATATTGGCATTGCTTTGTAAAGTGCTTAAACCCACTGCATAACGCGGGAACAGCAGCAAGGGATCTTGCTTGAGCATTTCAGCCGTGATCGGCATGCCGGGACTCATCAGTTGTAATAAGCTTTGCTCTGTCAGTGCGGCATCATCCTGCTCCTGCACCATCTGCTGATCGGTCTTAGATAATAGCCCTGCTTTGTGTTGATACAGCGCTTGGGCAAATTGATCAGGATCAAGCTGCGGCCGAACAGGTAAAAACAGCTGACTTTGGTCGGCTTGGGTTTTGAGTGCTTGCGTTGCCTGTTCGAGTTGCTGATCCGTTTTGGCATCCAACACCACAAAAACTTTGTCATTTAACTGCTGACTCACATATTGCTGTGCTTGTTCCAGATGAACATCCTGATGTGCCTCAGGCAGCAAAGCAAAAATATTGGTCTCAATCTTAATACCTTTATTCAGCCAAGCCACGCCCAGTGCCAAAGCAATGACACACAGCACTAACAGCCAAAGGGCGCTAAATTTATTTTGCCAATTGGAAAAGCGCATTTTCCGCAGCCGTTAAAGTTTGAGGTTGAGCCGTTTGCTGGCTAAAACGAATGATGGTGCGGTTATTGGCTTGTTCCAAAATGGTAATACGGTCCACATAACGCTGACCTTGCGCATCGACTTGAACAAAAAGCTTTTTAAATAGACTGCTTTTAGGCGTTAAGCTGACATTCCACTGCGTCGGACTGTAATTGGCAGACACCACATTAAAGTTTTTAGCGAGCGCCGCTTCGTTGCCCGACATTAACTGTAAAAACATCGTCGCTACAGAGCCATAGGGGGTCTTATCGACTTCGATTTGACTGGACGTTCGCTGCGTCTTTTGTACCAACTTACGCGGTGTCACCACCAAATCGGCTTTGACTGGACTTTGAATCTGCCACAGCACGCCTTGGTTTTTGCTGAACAGCACCGTGCCTTTGGACACATAGGTTTTATTCAAAGAAGCCAGTTTTTTCTGTTGCTCAAATTGGGCACGCACCACAGGCGTTGCACCGAGCTGAGCAAACACCTGCTTCAATTCAGTATTTTGTGCATTCACTGCGGGAGCAAGCCAAGTCATCATACTGGCTGTACACGCAACCAAAATCGACTGAGGGAATTTGTATCGAATCATGCTTGCATTACTCCGCCTTAAACTCAGGCCATGCTTTTAAACAGTCCAGCAATACCTGTGGTGACTGGAAGCACATTTCACGTTTTTCAATGTGCACCGCCACTTGCGAGGTATAACCCTTGGTCAGCTTTCTGCCCGAAACCGCATCGAAAATCAGATATTCAATTTTCAAACGGTTTTCCCATTCTTTTAAAATGGCGCGCACGCGAATTTTTTGCTCAAACTCAATGCCTTGTACATAGCGGACATGACTTTCAATCACCGGCCATGCATAGCCCGAGTCGCGCATTTGGTTATAGTTATAGTGAAATTGATCCAGCAGTTTGCAACGCGCAATTTCAAAATATTTTAAATAATGCCCGTGCCACACCACATTCATGGTGTCGACATCATGAAAAGGCACTTCAATGATTACATCAGCATGCATGCTCATTTCCTATGAATATTGAACAGCAATGCTGTCTAACAGTTCTAAATGCTCAAAGCGATGAACCAGCGCCTGAAGCTCTTGTTGCAAAGGACGATCTTCCACTATATAGGTGAAGCTCTGAAGCACCCAGTGTTGAAATGCTGTTAAAACAGGGCTGAGTTCTGTATCTACACCTTTGAGTTTAACCGCCTGAACCGCTGCACAACTGAGTGCTGCAATCACTTGCTCGGTTAAGGTAATGATACGGCTAGCATCACGCGCGGCAATAGTGCCCATACTGACTTTGTCTTGATTATGACATTCGGTTGAGCGTGAGAAAATTGACGCCGCGAGTGTTTGTTTCAAAGCTTCTGCTGTCCATGCCGAAACCCCGATTTGCACCGCTTTAAAGCCATGATTCAGTGGTAAACGCTCAGGACTTGAACCGGTTAAATTACGCGGCAAACCATTGTTCATTTTATAGTCCACCAACTGCGCCAACTGACGATCCATCAAGTCAGCAATATTGGCAATCATAATTTTCAGGCTGTCCATGGCTTGGGCAATATGTCCGCCATAGAAATGTCCACCATGCAGTACACGCAGGTTCACAGGATCAATCAATGGATTATCATTGCTTGAGTTCAGCTCATTTTCAATAAACTGACGCAGCCACAGTTTAGAGTCTTCAAACACCCCAATCACATGCGGTGCACAGCGCAGTGAATAACGGTCTTGCAGACGTGAACTTTGGTGTTCGGTCTGCACTTCACTATTCAACCAGTCACGTAACTGAGCTGCAATATGTTGCTGTCCCGGATGTGGTTTTTGAGCAAACAAGACTTCATCAAAATGGCTTGGATTCCCTTCTAAAGCCAATACATTCAATGCGGTAATCAAAGTACTGGCAAAAGAAATCTGTTCGGCTTTTTTATAATTCAGGCAGGCAATCGCGGTCATGACCGCTGTACCATTCATCAGGGCCAAACCTTCTTTAGGACGCATCACCAAAGGCTGCACACCTTTTTCGGCATACACTTGTGCAATCGGCACGATCTGGCCTTGATAGTACACATCGCGCTCACCAACCAAGGCCCCAGCGATATAAGACAAAGGCGTCAGATCCCCACTGGCACCCACCGAACCTTCCGAGGGAATCACAGGAATCACATCTTCATTCAGCATCCAGACCAAACGCTGTAACAAGGCATGGGAGACACCCGAATAGCCGCGTGCCAAAGAACATAAACGCACCACCACGACAGCACGTGCGGTAATTAAGTCTAAGTTTTGCCCCATGCCACAGCCATGAAAACGCGACAAATGCAGCGGTAGCTCATGCACTTGGTGGGCTGGAATTTCAACTAAGCACGAGTCGCCATAACCCGTGGTCACGCCATAAATGACGCCTTCGTCTTGCAACAGCTGATCGAGGAAATCTGCGCCGCGTTGAATCAATGCTGTCCATTCAGCAGAGGTAGGCAATGCCACCTGTTTTTCTTTACGCGCTACAGCCACAACATCTTCAATACTGAGCGGAGTTTCCCCAACAATTAACACAAGACTTATCCTTTATTCCAAAAATTATAAAAATTAAACCATTGATAGGGCGCGCGTATGCAATGCTGTTCCAACAGTTCCACATACTGTCGTGTGGTCTGTTGCATGGCCTGTAAACGCTCTTTACGTGGCCAATTTAACTGCTCCGCTACTTGGTGAATATGCACTTCAAAATGTGTATCAACTCGATAGCAAAACACTGCCAATACAGGAGCTTTCAATAAGCTAGCCAAGATCCAAGCGCCTTGCGGCCACAGCGCTTGCTCGCCTAAAAAAGCAACTGATTGTACCCGATCTGACTGCACGGGTACGCGGTCTGCTGCCACAATCACCCATTCACCCTGATCCAATTTATCCTGCAAAATCAGTGCTGTTTCGATTCCTAGCTCATCCACCGAAACCAAATTAACATCGGCATGTTCATTCAGTTTTTTTAAAAATTCATTGAATTTGGTGGCATGTTTTTGATAGACCAACACATTAATTTTCTGCGGATGCTCTGCTTTGACGGCGCGTAACAATTCAATATTGCCAAAGTGCGACACCACAATCACCGCACCTTTTTGATAGTGCGAACGAAAGTGCGCATGACCATGTAGCTTTAAGTTCTGCTCAGGAATATGCCCGAGCCAGCCCTCAATTTTATCTAAAATACATTCGCCAAATTGCATCAAATGCGTATAGCTGTGCCACAGCTGCGGCTCAGCCTGAAACGGCGACTGCGCACCTGCAAAATGATGCAGTTTTTTTAAGTACAACAGTGACGCCTGACGCGCGGTATTGGAAAAGAGCCAATACCATAAAATCACAAAGTATAAGATGACTCGGCACAGCCAGCGCCCACCCAAACGGTAGAAACCCAGCATCAGCATCAGCGGTAACATCCCGCCCCGCTCTTTCACGGCGCTCCATTTCTGCATATGCTTCTCTGACCGCCTTAGCCTTTGACTTTCTGATAAATCAGTTTGGGGAACCGCAGCAGCATGCCACCCAATAAGCGACTATGCGCGCGCGCCATGCCCAGATTGTCACGCCAAACATCAAAATGTGAAATGCCGCCTTCGGGGTAAATCACATGGGTAGGCAGATTGATAAACCGCACATTGTCCCATTTCAAACGCACCAAAATTTCCGAGTCAAAGCCCATCCGCGGTTGAAACTTGGCTGTATTTAAAATGTTTACCGTCTGCGCCAAAGGATAAACGCGAAAGCCACACATGCTGTCTTTAATGTCAAAAGACAGACTGTTAATCCACACCCAAATATGCGTTGCATAACGGCCATAGAGACGTTTTTTCGGAACAGTTTCATCAAAGATCGGCTGACCAATCACCATGGCTTCGGGATGCTGGATAGATGTGTCTAAAAAGCGTTGCACATCCTGCCAATCATGCTGTCCGTCAGCATCCAGTTGCAAGGCATGACTATAACCACATTGAAAGGCATGCTTTAGACCGGTGATCACTGCCTGCCCCTTACCCTGATTGTATATATGCTCGACCAAATCAACCCATGGGTAGTCACTCGCGAGCTGATGTAACACCGCCGTACAATCGGCGTCACTGCCATCGTTCACCATAATGATCGGTAACTCGAAAGCGCTTAAATGTGACAGTAACGCAGCCAAATAATGCGGATGGTTATACACAGGAATCACAAAGCAGTGTTTCATTTTTCTCTCTCGGCTTAAACGTCTGAAGGGACAGCAAACAGCAAACGTCCTGATGCCAATATTTTGTCATGATTTTTCAGCTCAAAACTGACCTTATGCGCTTTACGGCTAAGCACCAGTTCCACCGTTTGATAGTGTTGAATCAGTCCTTGAAATTTTAACTGCTCAAAACCATTGCACCACAGTAAATCCGCCCAGTTTTGTTTGGCAAAATGCTGGATAAAACCAATTTGCCCTACGCCTGGATAAATCGGGAAGTTTGGGAAATGTCCTTTAAAGCACTCCAGCTCAGGAATAAATTCCAAAGCATAACTGATCTGCGTATCCTGAGATTGCTGCGTCAATACCACAGGCAAGGTCATCGGTTGAAAGAGTGATTTTAAATACTGTTTATTCAGCTTCGATTGTGCATTTTGTGGCATTTGCGTTAAGAACCGCCACTGCCGCGGAATCGCAATGCTTTCCAGTTTCTGTTGCAATTGTTTTTTCAGTTGTGCGGTAAAGGCGGCTTTGCCCTTTTCAATGAGCAGTACACGAGCATCCTCAGTCAACACTGCCACCACCGCTAAAATCTGGCGCTGTTCTTTTTCATGAATTAAGACATGGCACTGCTGTATTTCGACCAACTCAGCGATTTTCGCTTCTATTGCATCGAGACTTAAACGCTTTTCTTCGAGTTTGACAATGCGATCCAAACGCCCCAATAACTGAAATGGACTTTTGGGATTATCTGCATCCACAACCTGCACTTTATCCCCGGTCAAAATCCAATCCGCGCTAAAGGCATGGTTGGTTTTAACGGCTAACTCTTGCTGCTCGGCGCAGTTAATTTCGACATTGGCAAAGGGGGTCCATAGCGCATCATCTGCCTGACGGTGGGCGATCCCGCCTGTTTCAGAACTACCAAATACTTCAGTAATCGGACGGTTCAGCAAAGGACGCACGCCTGCATCCAACTTTCCACCAGAGGAATAGACCATCTGACAGTCTTGCAATACCACATCTGTGGTCCAGCGCTTCAACAAAGCGGGGCTGGAAATTACATAATTGGGCAACTGCACATGGGCAATTTTCTTTTGAAGATCAACCACATCTTCAGGGAAAGCCAGTTGTTTTTGATAGAAACTGCGCCCACTGGCTAAGGGCCACAACAGCTTAAACAACAAACCATAAATATGTTGATGGCTCACCGTAGCAATCGCGACAGCCTGCTCAGGCAAGTCAAAACTGGCCTCTAAGCCACAGACTTCATTGAACAACTGTTGCAAGCTGCGCGGAATCTTTTTCGGCTGCCCAGTTGAGCCCGAAGTATAAAAATACAGCTGGGCCTGATTGAAAAAGGCAGCATCAAATTGAAGCTCGAAGGTTGACGCTACTGTCGACGGCAAACGTTTTAAAAAATAAATCTGCTGTTCAGCCAATTCTTTTTCTAAGTCGCTGACCCGATGCGGCGGCAACAGCACTTGCTTGCCTGCTTGCAAGGCCGCAAACAACAACACTAAAAACTCGTAACTGTCTTCTTGCCAAAGCGCCCATACAGGCTGTTCCAACGGCTGAATTTGCGCAGCCTGTTCAGCCACATCCAACCAAAAAGTGTGAAAGGAAACGAAACTTGAGTCCGCCTGAATACACAGGGGACGCAATGAATGGAGATGGTGTTGAAAATGACAAGACATAAAATTTGTTTTTAAAACCGTATTTCTAATCGCTATAGTTCGAGGCCACTGTTTTAAGTTGCCCTGACGGAAATGCTATTATTTCTGTGCCTGATGCAGTCGCTGCTGGCGTTTGCGCAACACAAATTCACCCAGTAACAACCCACCCATCAAGACATAAGAGATCAAGCCGTTATACAGCACCCAAATCTTCATCGGTGCAAAGAAAACAGTGATCAGGGCAATGACCGCATTGATGCAGAAAAACCCACACCAAACTTTGGTCACTTGACGGGTCCATTCTACCCCTTCTTCGGGCAAATTAGGCTCTGCCAAACGTGCAAAACGTTCAATCATTGAAGGCGGTCGAATCAAGGTGCTGGCAAAAATAAACAACGCCCCGAGACTCATAAAGACAGGATAGAGTTTAAGCCACGCATGATCTTTTAAAATCAAACTCAGCCCGCCACATAAAATGGCAAAACCCGTCAATGGCCACAGCAAAGTTTTGCCCTTGCTGAATAGACGCAAGACGCCCAGTGCAATCAATACCGCACTGACCCAGACATACTGTCCATGCGCCAAAGCATAAGCCACAAAAAAAGGATAGAGGATCAATCCGACCCCTGCTATCCCTTTTAAAATGTTGTTCATGCAGCCGACATATTCTGAATCACGAGCACCACATCTTGAACGGTACGCACATTTTTAAAGTCTTCAGGATTAACTTGTTTACCTGTCAGCTCTTTAATTTTTACGACCAAATCAATGGCATCAATACTGTCGACATCGAGGTCTGAAGCTAGGTTTGATTCTAACTGCACATCTTCAGGTGCAATTTCAAACAGCTCTTCCATCCACTCACGTAATTTTTCTAACACGGTTTCTTGTGCAAGCATAGCAACCTCTTATGCTGTTTTCTGTGCTTCAACCAAAGCCACTAAGCTTTGAATTGATTTAAAATGTTCTTTGGTTTCTGCAGACTCTGCATTTAGATGAATGCCATAGCGCTTTTTCAATGCCAAACCCAGTTCTAAAGCATCAATCGAGTCCAAACCCAGACCATCACCAAACAAAGGTGCGTCTGTATCAATGTCTTCAATACGGATGTCTTCAAGGGCGAGGACATCAATAATCATTTGCTTTAATTCATCAGCAAGATTGCTCATTTAGGGATAACTCTTGGTTAAAAAACCACTGTAATTGTTGATTTAATTGACGCACATTTTTGGGATTGACCGTTACATCATCCAATACGTCTTCCACTCGGATCGCATCCAACACTTTCACATGGATATGAAAAGGCTGTTCTGGAATGTGATACCACTTTTCATTTTTAGTCAGGGTCGATGGCGTGCAGCTAATCAGCACAGGGCGAATCGGCACACCAGCACGCAAAGCAATATTGGCCGCACCACGCTGAAAATCATTCAGTTGCTCACCTTTTGCTGTCCGCGTCCCTTCAGGAAAGATCAACAAGGACGCCGCATGATCCTGCTGTAATTTGTGTACACAGTCCTGAATAAATTGTTCAGAACCTGCATTTAAAATATAACCTGCGCTTTGCACAGGGCCTTTGGTAAATGGATTCGACCACAGCGCCTGCTTGACCACGCAGTTTGCTTGTTCCATTAAACCAATTAAAACCACCACGTCAATCAGTGTCGGATGATTGGCAATGACCAACTCTTGTTGACTGTTTTGTAATTTCTCTAAACCTTCAACCGTATAGGTCATAATGCCCAGTTTCACCATCATTTCGGTGAAACCTTTAAAACTGTGCTTAATCACCTTTTGAGTACGCTGCTTTCGCAGCTCAGGGTCTGCTGAACTCAGCTTGACCAGGGGTGCAATCAAACCACCAATCGCCACACTGCCTAAGCCAAAGCTGGCAAAACTAAACCCTGTCGCTCCAACGCGCCAGACATAGTTGGCTTTTTGCTTGATTCGATTTAATTTCAGCATTTCGTCCACGCTTCAGATTCAGTTTGCTCAGGATTATTCCAAAACGTATTAAATGCTAAAGCCTGCTGATAGGCTGGCGTTGCATCCGTATGCTTTGGCGTCAACATCAAGTTGGCAGGCGCTAATGAAATCATCGCTGCCATCGCAAAAGCAGCAAATGGTTGATGCTCGATATAAATGTCTGGCAAGGCTTCATCATAATACACCAGCAAAACCTGACGAGCTTCTGGCCTTGTTTTTAGCCACGCATAGGCTTCAATCAGCCCATCATTCCACGAACCCGCCAAACTGGTCGCAGGTGTCGCATCCTGACATAAAATAGAATATAAACCTGAAATAGCATTATGCACCGACGTTGAAAATTGAGTCGGTGAAGGGGTTTGCTCGCTTAACACATCTGCCAAAATATTCAGGGTTTTTGCTTCATCGCCATATTGCGACACCCAAACAATATAATCGGCATGCTGGGTGGCTAAAGTCTGCATTGCGCTATTCAAAGCCAGCTTTGCCAAACGCGATAAGCGTCGGCGTTGCATCGCAGGAATGTGCTCTATAGCTGATAATTCTTGATCAACCAAGCTCATATTCAAGCGGGATACGTGGAGTTGCATCATCATGATCAGTGTTTAAAAGTTGATAAATTATCAGGCGCGCAATTATAGCACTGAGCCACATTTTTCACAAAAAATAACAAGCGCTGACGGGTTCAAAAAAGGAGGATGCAGCAACACTGATCCTCCTCCTTAAAACAAGAGCAACTAGATATAATATTGCGTTCTTTTCTTGGCAAATTTATCCAGTTGTTTTAAAAAGCCTTCGAAATAATCCTTCTCTTTTTCCTCAGTACGATAGCCTGCATAAAGAGTACGACGCAAACCTTCAGGCGCTACGCAGTCCAAACGACGCGAAGTCACCCAACCCTTTTGTTCATATTCGTTCACCACCCAATCGGGTAATGCCCCAATACCACGCCCACTTGCCACCAGTTGAATCAACATTTGGGTTAAATCTGTGGTACGGATCTGCTTCGGCAGAATATTGGCTGGAATAAACAGACGCGACATAATGTCTAAACGGTGCTTATCCACTGGATAGGTCACCAAGGTTTCTTCTGCAAGTTCTTGCACGGTAATATCTTTGGCACGAACCAAAGGATGGGTATTGGATAAAACCAAACGCGATTCATACTCAAAAATCGGGAAATACTCCACCCCTTTTAACGCAATCGGGTCGGCCGTAATCAATAAATCAAATTCACCTGTCTGCAATAACTCATGCGGATTGGCCTCAAAACCTGAAGCGAAGTCCAGATCAACATCGGGATACTGTTGGCGATATTGATTTAACAACGGCATTAACCAATCGAAACAGCTATGACACTCTGAGGAAAAAGTAATACGTCCAGTTTGACCATGCACAATACGGGTGATGTCGCTTTGTGCAATTTGTACCTGCGGCAATACTTCATCAGCCAGTTTTAATAAACGCTGTCCCACATTAGAAAAGCTAACGGGACGGCTACGACGGTTCACCACTTCAACCCCAAACCACTGGTCTAACTCACGCAACTGGTGCGACAAAGCTGAAGGCGTTAAGCATAGGTCTCCCGCAGCAGCCACCAATGAGCCATGCTCTCTTAAAGCGGTTAAGGTTTTTAAATGGCGGAGTTCTAACATCTGGCACGGCCCAATTTTTTAATCTTGATGAATACGGTATAGCTTAACCTATAAAAGCCACATTTAATTATTTTTTCTCATCTTAATTTAAAATTAATTAATTTATTTCATTTTAATATCTATGATCTGCAACGAAAATACTCGCCCCATTTACAGAGAGTGAAAAATTTAAACATTCAAATTCATAATCTTCATGATCCATGCATGAACGCTAATCGAAGTAAGGCTTTGTTTTATAACTATAGGTGCCTTCAAAGCTATCTCTTGGTCATGCGTAGATTGAAGCATAATTCCTTCAGTTTTTGAGAGGTACAACGACCGAATCCAGCCCACCAACTGTCCTATTTAACTCGTGGCTATGCATCGAACTCTTGTGATATCTCTACTTTGATATAGCGAAATCATGTGATAGCAAGCAGCATGCTCTTGTACCTGAGTTAAATTCAGTTCAAATATTGAGAACTGATGATTCTGATCTTCTATCCAAATTGAGCAGGCTAAAGCGCTGAAAAAGCATACCGTGCTGACAGCAGAACTTCTCACCACACTAGTCTTCGGGCTTTTTTATGTTCCACGTGAAGCATTATGTAAATATCGAGTCAAAGTCACTTGTCTCTCAAACTGGTCAGAAGCCAAATAGAACATGTAAAAACGAAAAAGCTTCCGACTAGGAAGCTTTTTTTAAATCTTAGATTTAACCATCAATCGTGAGCTTTAAAATCTCAGCTTTGGTATAACCCCGTTCTTTTAAAAGATGTTGAATGGCTTTTTTCTCATCTTGATCTTCAAGGAATTTACAGCGTTGGATCAAACGCATATCGGTCTCATACTGAAAGTTATGACGACACTCCAATTCCTTATTGGAAGGCGTAGTAAAAAAATGAAGCACAGCTAGATACTCTCTTTCTTGCTGTTGAAGTGGCCCGCCTTCAACGAATACCTATCTAACACAACTGTTAAACACCCTTTGTGTAAATGATGACGAATCTCGCTCCATTATGCAAGTTTGGGCCTCTCAAATGTTCTCTCTCTACTCATCTACAGCGCTCAAAGTAGGTCTTCATCATCTACCAAAGTCGATTTTAATCATGAAAATTCATCAGCTCATCCTGAGAATTCTTCATCCAATCGCCGTTGATCCGCTCGTTAGACGTTTTAAACTGTCTGGTTTAAATAGATAAAAATCATTCAATATGTCGAAGCTCGAACGCCAGAAACTTAGCCTCCCCACAGGTCATGACAAACTGCTCTTGCATTCCTGCTGTGCACCTTGCTCAGGTGAAGTCATGGAAACCCTGATTGAATCAGGTATCGATTTTTCTATCTTTTTCTATAACCCCAACATTCACCCTGTAAAGGAATATCTGATTCGCAAAGAAGAAAATATTCGCTTTGCAGAAAAACATCATATTCCATTTATTGACTGTGATTACGACACAGACAACTGGTTTGCACGTGCTAAAGGTATGGAAAATGAGCCAGAGAAAGGGATCCGTTGCACCATGTGTTTTGATATGCGGTTTGAACGGACAGCATTATATGCGGCAGAACATGGCTTTAGCCTGATCAGCAGCTCTCTCGGTATTTCCCGTTGGAAGAATATGCAGCAGATCAATGAGTGCGGCCACCGTTCTGCTTCACATTATGCAGGCATTCACTACTGGGACTACAACTGGCGCAAACATGGCGGTGCGGTACGCATGCTGGACATCAGCAAACGTGAAGAGTTTTATCAACAAGAGTACTGTGGCTGTGTGTATTCACTGCGGGATAGCAACCGTTGGCGCATGAGCCAAGGCCGTGAACGCATCAAACTCGGACAAAAGTTCTATTCCAATGCCATGGATCAGGACAGCTGATTTCAGCCAGCAGCCTCCACATACCAATTTTTCCAAGAGCTGGTTCCACGCACCGCAATCGACACGGTCGGAATCAGCTTTTCTTTTAATATCTTGGTTTGTCCAACGGCTTTGGCTAAGCGTGCTTTGACTGAGTGAATGCATTCACGGTCACCAAATTCACAGCGGTCTAAGCTGGTTCCACCACAGGGCCCATTGGCCAAGCCTTTGGGGCAAGTTTCAGGGCAAATATACAAGGTCTCGCCTAAACGGCATTGACCACAACTTTCACAGCCCACCACCGCATGCTTACTCAAATGTTCTGTTTTCAGTAGTGCTTGATTGGCACGCGAGCGATCCCAAACATTAAAATTAAAAATAAACCGCCCCACGCCTTTGGCCAGTTTAGATTCAAATAAAGCATCATGCATCAGATGCAGATGTTGGTATTTAATAATCTGACTTGAGGTCGCAGGCCGTGAATAATAAGCCAGCTTCGGATGAAACTCTGTACCGGTTTGCACCTGCCAAAGCGTATTCCAAAGTCGTTCACACTCAGCAAAACTCAAGTGCCGATATTCTTCAATATAGCTTTCCAGTAAGCTTTGTTCTTCAGGCTGATGGCAAGCCGATAAATGCACCCCCGCAAAACCCAAATGTCGACACATTAGAATCTGTAATGCGCAGCGCACATAAACGCGATCACTTAAACCCTGTTCTTTTTCCTGTTGCAACACCTGCAACATATGCGGGGTGATCACAATGCCGGCCACTTTATGTTTCAGCATAAACTTGGCCCGTGCCAAGGTCAGTGGCATGACGCAAGCTAAAATTTTCTGAGCATACTGATGCCGCGCTAAAAATGCATGCGCATCCTGTAAAGCAGCCATGTCATAGCCCAATTGGGTAATCACATAATCAGCCCCTGCTTTCATCTTTTTATGCAGTTTCAGATATTGCGCCTCTTTTTCCGCTTCCGCATATTTAAACGGATTAAACGCTACACCGATATGAAAACCGCCTTGTCGTTTGGCTTCCATGACAGCATTCACGGACTCTAAATAACGTGTCCGCGGTTCTAGGTCGTGGCTATGGTGGTGCTGTTTTAATTTATCACCTGTTAAGAGCAACAGGTTCTTTTGACCCTGTGTTTTTGCATCTTGCAAAAACTGCTCAAAGTCTTGTATATCGCGAGCCTTCCCCGAAAAGTGAATGACTTTTTCAATCTCTTGTGGATACTGTTTGGCGACTTGCAAAGGCGCTTCATCATCATCCGCATGCACCCGATCGGCCAGCGCCATAGCCGCAGGAAAGCCTGCAAATTCAGTTTTGACAGACCACTGGGTTTGGTGTGCGCTTAAGTATTCAACCAATACGCAAAATTGTTGCTGTGCAAAATATTGAGCAAGTAAGGACATCACAGAAGAAATAATCCAGAGGATTAAAAAAGAAGAATTATATCAAAAAATCAAAAATAGATGATGAGTCGTCTGGTTGTTCGCTACGGCATATTCAATATTTTTTTGACTCATCCTCTACCCGACGAGTGAACGCAAATATCCACCCTGATCTGATTGATCAGTTGCAGCACCCTGCTAAAACTGAACCTGATGGTCAAATTCAAAAAAGAAGGTACTCCAACGCTCAACCACACGCCGCCCCTAGCACAACATTTGTCTAGACCCCTTATTTACTACGCCGATTGACTTATTTTCGATAAGATTGTTCTTTTTTATGCTTTTCAATCGCTTAAAGACTAAGCACATTTCAGCTTTTTAAAATAAAGGCATCTTTTCAAGCTGGGACTGACTGTGTATAACAATGGACGACTCAAGGAAATGATTCGCACATAGGCAAAAGCCTGAAAAAAGCTTAAACTATGTGCCAATGAAAACAAATGATATGTCGTCCATGGCGACAACGATGAAGGTGAAGGTTGATGCCGCTCAATACCGTTGAAGAGCTAGTTGCAGATATCCGTGCAGGTAAAATGGTCATCCTGATGGATGACGAAGATCGTGAAAATGAAGGTGATTTAGTTATCGCAGCGACCCATGTTCGCGCAGAAGACATCAACTTTATGATCACCCACGCACGTGGTTTGGTGTGTTTAACGCTCAGCCGTGATCGCTGTAAACAATTGAATCTTCCATTGATGGTCGATGCCAATGGCGCACAACATGGCACCAACTTCACGCTCTCCATTGAAGCGGCAGAAGGGATTTCTACAGGGATTTCGCCTGCGGAACGTGCGCATACCATTCAAACGGCTGTAGCGGCACATGCAAAACCATCAGATATCGTTCAACCAGGACATATTTTCCCATTGATGGCGCAGCCTGGTGGCGTTCTACACCGCGCAGGTCATACCGAAGCAGGTTGTGATTTATCTCGCCTAGCGGGTCTAGAGCCTGCATCGGTCATCTGTGAAATCATCAATGAAGATGGCACGATGGCGCGTCGTGCCGATCTTGAAATTTTTGCTGAAAAGCATGGTTTAAAAATTGGTACCATCGCGGATCTGATCCACTATCGTATGACCAATGAGCAAACGGTTGAACGGATTGATCAGCAAAGCATTGATACCGAATATGGGACGTTTGACTTATACCGTTACCGTGAATTAGGCAATCCAGATATTCACTTGGCTTTGGTGAAAGGTGAACCAAAAGAAGGGGTAACCACCGTTCGTGTCCATGGTTTCAACCCTGTTCGCGACCTGCTCAAGCTCAACAAAAAAGACGGTGAGCCAGCATGGAATCTCGACAAGGCCCTGCAAGAAATCGCAAGTAGCGATCGTGGTGTTTTAGTCTGGATTGGTCAGCGTCATTTACAAGACTTAGGCCCAGCCCTAGACAGCCTTACAGCACCAAAACCAACCAAATCCAATGCTGCTTTATCTCAGCAGTACCAAACCATTGGGGTGGGCGCACAAATTTTACGTGATTTAGGCGTAGAAAAGATGAAGCTTTTGAGCTCACCTTTACGCTTTAATGCACTTTCTGGGTTTAATTTAGAAGTGGTGGAATATATCACCGCACATCAAACAACTTAAAAAATCATCGAGGTTGCTATGGCAATTCGCCGTATTGAAGGTATGTTACATCTCGCTAGCGAAGGCCGTTATGCGATTTTAGTGGGTCGTTTTAATAGTTTTGTTGTCGAACATCTATTAGAAGGTGCAATTGATACATTGAAACGTCATGGTGTATCAGAGGATAATATCACTGTTGTTCATGCACCAGGCGCGTGGGAACTTCCTGTCGTGGCTAAAAAATTAGTGGCGTCTGAACGCTTCGATGCCATCATTGCACTGGGTGCTGTGATTCGTGGTAGCACACCGCACTTCGACTTTGTTGCAGGTGAATGTGCCAAAGGTTTAGGCGTGGTTGGCCTAGAATCTGGTCTTCCAGTGATTAATGGTGTATTGACTACGGATAGTATTGAACAAGCGATTGAACGCTCGGGTACAAAAGCAGGTAATAAAGGCGGCGAAGCTGCTCTTACTGCAATTGAAATGGTTAACTTGTTAAAGGCTATTTAACGCTATGTCGCAAACATTGCAAGCAACTTATGCAGCAAAACGTAAAGCACGTCGCTTTGCTGTACAAGGAATTTACGAATGGCAAATGAGCCACAATCCAGTCCATGAGATCGAAGCACGTACGCGTGTGGAAAATGCCATGCACAAAGTGGATCTGAGCTATTATCATGAATTGTTAACCCAAGTGGTTGCCAATCATGAAGCATTGGATGCGCTCTTAATCCCTGTGCTTGATCGCGAAGTTTCTGCGCTTGACGGCGTTGAACTTGCGACCCTCCGTTTAGGCGCATATGAACTCAAGGAACACCTTGAAATTCCATATCGCGTGGTTTTAGACGAAGCGATCGAGCTTGCTAAACATTTTGGCGGTGCAGACAGCCATAAATACATCAATGGTGTATTAGATCGTTTAGCAACAACTTTACGTGCAGCAGAAAAGCAACAAGCGAACTCACAGTAGTAGATTTGTTGTATGGCTGAGTTTTCGATCATTGATACCTATTTTAATCGTAAGAGTCCTCATTCTGTCGATTTAGGCGTCGGTGACGACTCAGCCTTGCTCACCCCACCACCGCAGCAACAATTGGTCATTTGTGCCGATACCTTGGTTGCTGGACGTCACTTCCCGCTTGATACCAGCCCCCATGCGATTGGCTGGAAATCTGTCGCGGTCAATTTATCTGATATCGCCGCAATGGGTGCGAAACCTCAGAGTATTTTATTGGCCTTGAGCTTACCCCAAATTGATCATGACTGGCTCAAAGGTTTTAGTCAGGGTTTATATGATTGCTGTGATCAATTTGGCGTGAGTTTAATTGGTGGAGACACCACCCAAAGCCCACATCTCACCATTTCCGTGACTGCACTGGGCTGGGTCGATATCGGTCAAGCCGTTACTCGCTCTGCCGCTCAAGTGGGTGATTTGATTTGTGTCAGTGGCACTGTCGGCGATGCTGCTTTTGCCTTGCAACACTTAGGCCACCCTCTCCAACAACGTTTGGACTACCCCACCCCACGCTGTGAACTGGGGCAGGCACTCAAAGGCTTAGCGCACAGTATGATTGATGTGTCGGATGGCTTAGCACAAGATCTCGGTCATATCTTAAAAGCATCCCATGTGGGCGCGACCCTACAACTTGATCAATTGCCAATCAACACCGCTCTACAAGATGTAACACGAGAACAACAATGGCAATATGCTTTGGCGGGTGGCGATGACTATGAGTTATGCTTTACAATAAGTCCGCAGAATTATGAAAAACTTTTGCAACAACAAAACCATAGCAGCATCAGTGTGATTGGAAAAATTGATGCCGAAAGTGGTCTGCGTTTTCAACAAAATGGCTTAGACCATTCCTTGCAATTTAATGGATATCAACACTTTGCATAAGCCCCCTATCCTCTTTCGTCAGATGTCTTGGTATGACCGTTTCATCGTGTTTTGCGGTGTAGGGTTTGGCTCAGGGTTAGCACCCAAAGCACCGGGTACCTTTGGTTCTGCCTTCGCGCTGCTGTTCGTCCCGATTTGGCTTGCAATTGGCTTATCGAACACCATTATTGCCATCATCCTCATGTCTCTGATTGGCATTTATATCTGTGGGCATACTGCCAAAATGATGGGCGTACATGATGATGGGCGTATTGTATGGGATGAGTTTGCTGGCCAGTCCATCACCTTTTTGCCTGTCCTGTATTTAGGGCAAATGAATTGGCTCTGGCTGCTGCTGGGTTTTATTTTATTTCGTATTTTTGATGTGTGGAAACCGTGGCCTATTCGCGTCATTGACCAAAAAGTCGAAGGTGGTTTTGGCATTATGCTCGACGACCTAATTGCAGGACTATGGGCTGCACTTTGTATTTGGATTTATTTTTATTTCACTGTGGCTTAGGCCATTTTTAGGATTACAACATGTCAACGACTGTTATTATTCTTGCTGCAGGTAAAGGAACACGTATGCGTTCTTCTTTACCCAAAGTACTACAACCACTTGCAGGACGTCCTTTACTTGGTCATGTCATCGACACTGCAAAAAAATTAAATGCAGCCAATATTATTACAATTTATGGGCACGGCGGTGCACGAGTTCAAGAAACGTTTACTCATGAAAAGATTGAATGGGTGGAACAAGCTGAGCAACTCGGAACAGGTCATGCAGTGCAAATGACACTCCCAGTCCTTCCGCAGGAAGGCAGCTCACTGATTTTATCAGGCGATGTACCTTGCATCTCTCAAAACACGCTACAAAAATTACTCAATGCAACTGCCGAGACAGGCATTGGTCTAGTGACTTTAACTTTAGCCGATGCAACAGGTTATGGGCGTATAGTGCGTGAGAATGGTCAGATTCAGGCGATTGTTGAACATAAGGATGCGACCACAGAGCAGCACCAGATTAAAGAAATTAATACAGGTATTTACTGTGTCAGCAATGCCAAATTGCACGAATGGTTACCTAAACTCAGCAATAACAATGCGCAAGGTGAATATTACCTGACTGATATTGTAGCAATGGCCTTAGCTGATGGGATGCAAGTCGCATCGGTTGAGCCTGAACAAGCCTTCGAAGTTGAAGGAGTGAATGATCGTATTCAGCTCGCCGCATTAGAACGCCAATTCCAAACCGATCAAGCCAAAAAGCTCATGCAGCAAGGTGTGCATTTAATTGATCCTAGTCGCTTTGACCTTCGTGGAAATTTAACCGTTGGGCAAGACGTACGCATCGACATCAATGTGATTATTGAAGGCGAATGTGAATTCGGCGACCATGTAGAAATTGGTGCAGGTTGTATCATCAAAAACACCAAGATCGCAGCAGGTACAAAAGTTCAGCCGTATAGCATCTTTGATAATGCTATGGTCGGCGAAGATGCGCAGATTGGTCCTTTTGCTCGTTTACGCCCAGGTGCAAAACTGGCGGCTGAAGTGCATATTGGTAACTTCGTTGAAGTCAAAAACACCAGCATTGGCTTCGGTTCAAAAGCCAACCACTTTACCTATTTAGGTGATGCTGAAATTGGTGCAGGCTCGAACATTGGTGCTGGGACCATTACCTGTAATTATGATGGTGCAAATAAATTTAAAACCATCATTGGTGATGCTGCATTTATTGGTTCCAACAGCTCATTGGTTGCACCTGTCACGATTGGCAATGGGGCAACCGTCGGCGCAGGTTCAACCATTACCCGTGATGTTGCAGAGAATAGTTTAGCGGTAGAACGCTCTAAGCAAGTTGAAAAAGAAAACTATCAACGTCCACAAAAGATGAAGAAATAAGAGGATTAAATTATGTGCGGTATTGTCGGTGGCGTTGCAGAACGTAGTATTACCAATATTTTAATTGAAGGTTTAAAGCGCCTTGAATATCGCGGCTATGACTCTGCGGGTTTAGCGCTGGTCAATCAAGGCCAAGTTTTACGCGAAAGACGTGTCGGTAAAGTATCCAATCTAGAAGAAGCCGTTAATCAATCGGGTATTCTCGGTTCTCTGGGTATTGCGCATACCCGCTGGGCAACCCATGGTAAACCCACTGAAGATAATGCACATCCGCACATTTCAGGCGATGTTGCTGTAGTCCATAACGGTATTATTGAAAACTATCAAGAACTTAAAGATGATCTTGAAGCTTTAGGCTATGTATTTACCTCACAGACCGATACCGAAGTGGTCGCTCACTTGGTTAAGGATGCCTTAAAGTCAACTCCAAGCTTGCTGGAAGCTGTGCAACAAGTCGTGCCTCAGCTTAAAGGGGCTTATGCACTGGGTATCGTACATACCGACCATCCAGATGAACTGATTACCGTGCGTGAAGGTTCACCTTTGGTCATTGGCGTCGGTATTGGCGAAAACTTTATCAGTTCAGATCAATTGGCTTTACTGCCTATTACCAATCGTTTTATTTACCTTGAAGAAGGTGATATTGCTCGTTTAACCCGCAATAGCATTGAAGTTTTTGTCGCTGGTCAACGGGTCGAGCGCCCAATCAAAGAATTAGATGCTGCCGTCAGCAATGCATCTAAAGGTGAATATAAGCACTACATGCTCAAAGAAATTTATGAGCAACCTGAAGCAATTCAACAAACCATTTCTCAAGCCCTAGATGGCAATGCACTGCGTGAAGACTTTCTTGCCAATGCAGTTGCTGATTTCCAAAAAATTCAGCAAATCCAAATCATTGCCTGCGGGACAAGCTACCATGCAGGGATGATTGCCAAATATTGGTTTGAACAACTGATTGATCTACCGTGCCAAGTAGAAATTGCGAGCGAATTCCGCTATCGCAGCCCTGTCATTGTCAATCACACGCTTTATGTTTGCATTTCACAGTCTGGTGAAACCGCTGATACTTTAGCCGCACTGCGTGATACCCAAAAGCGTGCTGCAGCAAAAGGTGCTGACATCACCACCATGACTATTTGTAATGTCGCAACATCGTCTATGGTACGTGAGACCAATCATAGCTTGCTTACACTAGCAGGTCCTGAGATTGGTGTAGCATCAACCAAGGCATTTACCACACAGCTTGCAGCACTCATGTTATTGGTCCTAAAAATTGGTACAGTTAAGAAGAGCATTTCTGTACAGCATGTGGCTGAGATTACGGCTGAACTTTGGCATACCCCTAAAGTAATTTTAGATACCTTACGTAATGACCCTGAAATTTTACGTTTATCTGAACTTTTCGTAGAGAAGCAGCACTGCTTATTCTTAGGTCGTGGCACGAATTTCCCGATCGCACTTGAAGGGGCGTTGAAACTCAAAGAGATTTCGTATATCCATGCTGAAGGCTATGCCGCAGGTGAACTTAAACATGGTCCGCTCGCTTTAGTCGACAATGACATGCCTGTGGTCATTCTCGCACCGAAAGATGACATGCTCGATAAACTCAAATCGAATATGGAAGAGGTTCAAGCCCGTGGTGGTGAACTCTTTGTCTTTGCCGATGAAAATAGCGGCATTAAAGCCAAAGACCGTCAGCATGTGGTTTATGTACCAAGCATTAGCCCAATACTGGCTCCCATTGTTTATAGCGTGCCTGTACAACTGCTGTCTTATCATGTTGCAGTCCTGCGTGGTACGGATGTCGACCAACCTCGAAACCTCGCTAAATCGGTCACTGTAGAATAATTATTTAAATAAAGGCTGGATATCTGTGTTCGTATAATTAAGTTTGTATCAAATAATTAAGTTTAGATTTAATTATTTTAGTTTGTACATTAATGAAATGAACAAACAAAACCCTACCCTGTAGACCTAGTGGTTCTACACCAAGTCTACAGGGTTTTTAATATAATTAAACTCAAATTAGCATCACACCAGAAATATAAAATTATTACCAATATATTCAATAATATAAATATGTAAAAATCCCACCCTAGATTCAAAAAGCATTCCTTTTTGACCTCACCTTGAAAACATTTCATTTTTATTTAAAGTATGCTTCGCCTTTCTGCACAAGAATTCGCATTTTAAAGCGGAAGAATCTTATACAAACTTAATTTCATCTAAAATTAAAGATAGTAAATATTAATACAAACTTAATTTTAAAACAAAAAAACAACGAATAATATATATCAACAACTTAAGATAAAAAATAAAACAAACTTAATTAAATTACCATAATTAGACGCAGTATTTGGTCATAAAGCAAAATAAGGGATAAGGAACTATGTGCAAACTCTGAATAAGTCTATTAGCTATTCCTGTTACTAGCTAGCAGCCCACCTTATTTAAAATGAGGTATTTCATTCACTGGATATATTAATGTTAATGGATTTGATGTTAATGAGATAAAGCCAAACCGCTGATAAAACTCCATAGCTTTTTGATCCTTAGCATGTATTACAACAAAATTAACACCAATAATTTGAGCAACTTTTGAAACTTGTTTAAGAGCATGTGCTAAAAGTACTTTTCCAACTCCTTGCCCCTGTGCTGCTTGATCAACGGCAAAGCGACCCACAACCACACAAGGTAAGGGATAACGAGGTAATCGTTTAGTGAGAACAGCATCAACCCCATCAAATCCTATAGAGGTACTTGATAGACAATAAAACCCCCTCACCTGTGCATCATCATCAATAGCAACATAGGTTTTACTTGTTCCTGATTTCTGATGTTGGGATGCGTATTGTTTTATGAACTTATTTAAATCATCTTGCCCACAATTAAATGATTTTTTCTGATGATGGGCTTGTAAAACCTCAATTTTCATCCAACAAACTCATTAAATTTTTCATCTCATCATTTGCAGGGCGCGGATTTTCAAGCAAATTCATTAACATATCACGATCAGCATTATTTACTTTTAACTCGTGATTAGATTTAAGTAATTCTTTTGCTCGTTCAAATGAGGATTGGATCATAAAGGAACTCACACTAAGACCCAATAAATTCGCAGCTTGCTCAATTACAATCTTTGCATCTACGGTTGAACGAACATTGATTCGTTCTGTTGCTAAGTTAGCCATATTTTCCACCAATTTGTACATCATAATGATGTACAAATTATAGCAGATTAAGGTAGTACTTTAAGATCCAAATTTACATATTTTGTTCTAAAATATTTGGAATAGAAAATAAACATTTTACTATGAACCAGAATGAATGGTCGGGTTTGAGTATGAATATGCAGTTGGTTTACATAAGAATATGCAACGATGTTTACTAAGATGTAATTTGAATACTTTTGCCTATCATTAACGTTTTTTAAACTCATTAATTGAGTACTAAAATACCAGATTAATTATTAAGTTAATAAATTAAAAGAATAATTAAATAAAAAATTATAAAATTTTTTTTGTATATAAATATATTTAAGTTTGTATGTTTTTGCCAAATACAAAATTACCCCCATTCAGATATGATTAATTATCCACCAAAATCCACAGGTCTTCTGTATGGCAAAAATTATAAAAAACTATGAAGAACTAGTAACAGAAGGGTATGGCCAGGGCCATGGACGCGATTATAAACCTTGTAAAACTGTTCAAAACTTCAGTTCAATTGGTCGCTCTCACAGAGTACAAGGCCGTGTCAGTAAACGTCTTCATCACTTATTTTCTGATCTAGAGCTATCTACCTTTTTACTGCTTGACTGGAATCAGAACGTTACAGATATTCGCGAACATTATCCTTTGGATATCTATGATCTTAACTCCATCTGTTCTCGTTTCCGAATGAAAAAAGTATCGGTTGACTATATACCTTTTACCCTATCTTCAGATTTTTTAGTTGATTTTGGTAAGTTTTCTATAGCCCTTGACACTCTTTACAGCAAGGATCTGAATAAAGCTCATGTTATTGAGTCATTAGAAATTAAACGTCGTTACTGGGAAGAAGAGCACAATACGCCGTTCAAACTGATCACTGAAAAAGACATTCCTGCTACGGTACTAGAGAACATTAAATGGCTGTATGTAGAAAAAAATGACCTTGAAATAACAAATCACATGATTGATCAAGCAGTTTATTTTATGGAAGAAATTAGCCAGTACCCTCAAAGCTCATTAATCCAATTTTGTAAGCATTCTGACCAAACTCAAAAAATGGGTATCGGAGCGACGCTCGCATTGTTTAGAAAATTATTTGCACTGCGAATACTTCAATTTAATCTAGAAATTTCGTACTTGGAGCTTAAACTCTCTGATATTCATGCAAGTAATTTGCTCCAGAATGAGAATACAGTCCATGCAACTAATTAATTCAGTTTACATCTTGAATTCAACACAATACCGAATACTCAAATTCTTACCGCAGTATACGGTATGGATTGCGATTGATAATAAAAATGCTTTTCCTGAACTCATTTTGTCTAAGGAACTTCAAACTCTCTCAGATGATCAAAGCCTGATACCAGCGCAAGATCCTTATGAATACTTAAAACGATTAAACTTGAGTGAAGATTCTATTCAACTCAAAAAAAGAGATGAAAACTTTTTAATTATTCAAGATTTAATTAATGATGAACAAGTTCTTATCAATACAAAAATCAGGACTGCAAAAATTAAAACTCTACATCTAGAGAAAGAAGTATCAATTAATAAAATTCTACGACTCCTAAGACGCTACTGGCAGCGTGGTCAAACTATAAATGCTTTGGTACCGGACTATGAAAACTCAGGTGGAAAAGGTCAAAAAAGAGCTATAGGTGATAAAAAAATTGGCAGACCACGCATTTATGAATCGAATGGAGGTAAGAATGTCACTGAACAGGTTGAATTATATTTTAAGAAAGCCATCGAAGAGTATTTAGTTCCTGTCAAAAAACAATCCATTAACGAAACTTATCTTCGGTTTAAAAGTGTATTTTCTAAGCACTTTCATCAAGTGCAAACCTCAGATATTCCAACCTATGCTCAATTCTATTATTTTTATAATACGCGATATAGAAATAAGAACAATTCCAAGGAAATTCTGACGAATCAGAAAACTCTGAAAGATCACAAACCTCTAACTTCAACAGCAACCAAGCAAGCAAATGGCCCTGGCGCACGTTATGAGATAGATTCAACGGTTGCTGATATTTACCTTGTATCATCACGAGATCCATCACAGATTATTGGCAGACCTACCGTCTATCTTGCTATCGATGTATTTAGCCGGATGATTACTGGGCTTTATGTTGGTATGGAAAACAGCTCATTTAACACAGCCATACAATGCCTCAGCGTCGCAATCCAAGATAAAGTGACATTCTGTCAGAGTTACGGCTTACAAATACAACCAGAGGACTGGCCGATTTATGGTTTACCTAGTGCCATACTTGCAGACCGTGGTGAACTCATTGGCTATCAAATTGAACTTCTTGAAAAAAACTTTTCTGTTCGTATTGAAAATGCGCCACCGTATCGAAGCGATGCCAAAGGTATTGTGGAGAGGGCTTTTGGAATCATTCAGTCACGCTTTAAATCCTACGAGAATATTGGTGTTGTTTCTGGATTCAAGGAAAAAAAGAAAGGCGGACATGATTATCGACTAGAAGCTTGTCTAACTTTGGAAGAGTTCAGAAAAATCATATTAAGCTGCGTCTTGTTACGCAATAATTTTGATATTTTGACGAAATATGATCGTAGTGCCGATATGCCGACTGACCTGCCTTCTATCCCCCTTAAGCTCTGGCAGTGGGGTCTACAGCACCGTACTGGGATGTTAAGACAAGTGGATAACAAATCACTATATGTTGGCTTGTTACCTAGGACCGACGCCTCCTTAAGTGACAAGGGACTTAAAGTCAAAGGCTTACTCTATCAATGTCTGGAAATGCATCAACAAGGCTGGTTTATTCGTAACACGACCAAATCCCGCCCGAAAAAGTTGCGGATTGGTTTTGACCCATACTCAGTAAATACCATTTATGTTTTCTTTGATGAAAATAAGTTGGAATACTGGGAAGCCCACTTAAGTGATACCTCACGTCAATATCAGCATCTGACCTGGTGGGAAGCTGAACAAATTCAAAAAGCAATCAAAACTGTTGAAAAACAGCATTCACAACTAAAGTCCGTAGCCATCAGTGAATTGCAGGATTTTACTGACAAAATCATCCACACAGCACAGAGCCGGCAGGCTCAAGCAGGAGTTCACCAACTTTCTAAAGCACAACGTACTCGGGATATCCGTCAAAACAAACAAGAAGCAATTCAAGTAGAACGTGAGGAACATCTCCAAAATAGGTCCGTCAATTCTATCCGGACTATCCATCCCAACCAAGACAACCCTCCAACACCCCCATCTCACAGCAGCAATCTGGATTTGACCAGTCAACCAGACTTAATGAGACAATTATTTGAAGAGGACGATGAAGAATGAATAATAATGAAGTCGCGGTCAACACATCGATAGAAGATATCTATGGGGATAATCCTCTCATTACTCAATTACCGCCTATCCTTGACACAAAATCGGTCATTAAACACCTACGAGGGAAACTGAAATTTCTTCCAAAACAGCGCTTTTATGCGCAACAAGAAAGAATCCATTTAATCGCTCAATTACCTCATGATTTTTTCCAGCCATTGACTAAACATTTATCCCTTGAGCAAAAAATTTCTATTATGATTCGGCAAGGTTATGTGAGTAGAAACATCACTAATGGGGATAGAAATCGACATTTACACGCTGCTTTTCAGCAACTAGAACCATCAAATGAAAGCTCTTATCGCTACGCACCTCCAGAGTCGACTGCAACTAGCATGTCAATTATAGGATGTTCGGGAAGCGGTAAAACAACGACAATGAACAAAATTTTGCGTTATTACCCGCAAGTGATTGAACATAGAGAGCTGGGATTAAAACAAATTGTTTACCTTAAAATTGATTGTCCGCATGACAGCTCTTTAAAAAACTTATGCTCAAACTTTTTTAGAGCAGTAGATTTAGCATTAGGAGATACAAACTTCGAGCATCGTTTCACCAGAAGTCGCTTAAATGTGAATGCTATGCTGCAGCAGATGAAAATTATCGCAAATAATTATTCTATTGGACTTTTAATCATTGATGAAATCCAGCATTTGAATACAAAAAAATCTGGCGGGGCTGAAATCATTCTTAATTTCTTTGTTACCCTTGTGAATGTGGCATCCATTCCAATTGTGATGATTGGGACACCCAAAGCCAATGAAATTCTGCAAGAAGATTTAAGATCAGCTAGACGCAGTGCAGGATTAGGCTCTTTAATCTGGGAACCTATGCGCAATGAAGCACCCACTCCCGATCTTAGCACCCCTGATCAAATGATCATTTCTGAATGGTATGCTTTCACCAACAAGCTGTGGCAATATCAATGGGTTCAACAACCAGCTGAACTGACCGATGAATTAAGAAACACTTGGTATTATTATACGCAGGGCATTCCAGATTTAGTGGTTAAACTGTTCTGCTTGATGCAGATTCATGCCATCACCATTGGTCTGGAAAAAATTACATCTGAACTTTTTAAAAAAGTCTACGAAGAACAATTACAGCCAGTCCACGATATTTTGGATGCACTCCGCTCAGGCAACCCCACACGTATTGCACGATATTCTGACTTAACGATCCCTCAAGTTCAAATTGAGGAATATGTTGAACAACACCGTTTCAAAGCTGCATTAAAAACGGAAATACAGCGTAAAGATCTAGGACCACATTATTCCACACTGATAGGTATGCTAACGGCCTTAGGTCACCCCGCTGCTACAATTGATCTGCATGTCACTTCTGCATTAAAAAAATATCCAAACGAGAACTTACAGGTACTACTCCAACATATTCTGGAAGTATTAGACGGCTCTGTAGCAAAAGATAAATTGGACCAGCCTCAGACCACAACTCCGGCAAGGAAGCCAAGGACCTCTCGTAAAGTCATGAAAGTGGAGGAATGGAAGAGTACTGAAACGAATGACTTACGAAACTTTTTCAGTCAAGCACAAGAACAGGACGTAGATGTTTATGAGTTATTAAAATCATCTCACTATTTGTTTGATCCTACCCGTCCCATTTTGCATTAAGCAGAAAAAATGGAGGGTAAGGTACCATGATTTCAAATTTTCCAGCACCATATCCAAATGAATTGATTTACAGTGTGATTGCTCGTTATGCTGTTCACAATGGGATTCTGAGTCCAAAATATCTCACTGAAGAATTATTCAATAATAGGAACTTGACACCAACTTACGATTTACCTTCTCATCTAGACAGGGTGGCCAGTTACTTACCAGATCACTATGATACGCTTATTTTAATCAACCAACACACCCTGTTACCAATTTACCAACCATTTCAACCTGATACAGTAATGCATTATGCTGTGCAGGCATTGCGAGGTGAGCAGTATCAATCCCTGCATACCAAATTAGGAAAAAATGCATCGCGGATCAAAGCTGTGAGTTTTTTCCGGTTCTGCCCGCATTGCTGGCAAGAACAGATGCAGCAATATGGTGAAGTTTATTGGAAACGCAGCTGGCAGATTACTGGATACGAGTACTGTACCCAACATGAGCAACCTCTCTTTGTGAGTGCTATCCCTTGCAACGGGGTAGACAGAAAATTTTACTGTGCTCACTTAAATACCCTGAAAAGTTCTTCACAGCTTGTATTTAATCCTCAGGACTTAAATCACCATATCGAGCTTGTGGGACTGATTGAAGAGCTACTCGCTCATTCAACACCCTTCAATGTGCAGGATTTTTCTACTGTATCAGATGCTTATTTTCTTATCTTAAAAGATAGGGAATTACTATCAGGCCGTAAAAATATCAATTACGAAAAAGTCCGCCAATTAGTCATTGAATATTGGGGCGAAAGTTTTCTTCAATATTATCATTTAGGTGATCTGCTGTCTGAGAACTGCTGGCTCAAAAATATCTGTAGGAAACACCGCAAGGCGTTTTCTTATCTTGAGCACCTCATCGTATTAAAAGCTCTTGTTCCAGAGAAAAATCCGATTGAAACATATAAGCAATATATTCACCTAGCATCCATGGATCTAGAGGAAGCCATCACAACAGTAACAATATGTATGGATAATAAAGTAGATCGAACATTATCTGAGGACCAAAAACAATGGACAAAATTAATCCTAGAAAGGCCTGTCAAACAGGCTCGCCAACAAAATAGCTCACTGTATGCTCGCTTATATCGCAATCATAAAGATTGGCTATTAGTTATCAATAAATCAGCTTTAACTCCCCCGCCTTCTATCCCTAAACCACGTATTGACTGGAGAGCTCGAGATCGACAGTTTGTTAAACAACTCGTCAAAATACGGGATGAATTATTAGAAGATCTAGACTCCCCACAATGGACAAAAAAGTTTTTTATTAGACAACTGGGTTCAGTGAGTATGATTGAAAAAAACTGGAATTTTTTCCCATTGACTTCAGTCTTTTTAGATCGTTATGCTGAGTCTGTGGATTGTTACCAAATACGTCGTCTGACTCGAACCTATATTCGTCAACAAACTGAAAATAAAGACAATCCACCAAGTGTTTTTTTACGTGAATCTGGATTAAGTGAGCAGCGATTGACACCAGAAGCACGTCGATTCTTTAAGAATATTATGGGGAAATAAAAGTGGCTAACCTTCCATTCGTATGTTTACCTGAAGCAACACAATACTACAGTGCAACACAGATAACTCATCGTGGTAAAACTCGTTTCAATATTAAAACTACAATGCGCAATTCCGAAGAAAAGCATTTTTTTCATTCAAAAAGACCAATTGAAAGTATCCTTTTATACCACTACAAAACACCACTGAGCCGTGTTTTCCCTGTACGTTTAGTCAACCATAAGCTCACTCAAATCAATTTGGGATTTTTGAACGAGACCAATGCAGAAAATTCAACTGTAAATACCCATCCGACATATCGCAATCGTCCCTGCTTCAGTTTCCAATATCACAACCCAGGAGATGCTTTGGAGGGGTGGACCATCCAATTACCTAAACTGGTACTCGCACGAGATCTTTTTTTCTCTCATCCATATTTACTACGCGCTGCATTATTTTCTGAAAGATATACAACAGATGTCTTGGTTGATCGTGACGATACCGAAGCCTTTCATATTTTTGTTGCACCAAACAGAAAAATAACAGCCAAGGATCTGAAGGACCCTGTTTTTCTAAAAAAACTAGCATTAATTTTATTACACCCTGAATTAAATCAATCTTTTTTAAGTATTTATGAAAAAACCATTAAAAACCAAGCTCAATCTAAAGCCTATGATTTTGATATGGATGCTCCTATCCTCAAAAACATTGAACTTGATGTTGATGGATGTATTTATTCAGACAGCAAAATATTTCGGATCGAACGTATCAATTCATTCGGAAATTTAGAAACAGGAATACATAAACCTGTTAAATTTCATTTTTTATCCCAAAAAAGTTTTGGACAGGCTAAAGATATACTAGATAAAAACCAGCATACTAAAAAACAGACAAGTCAGGATAAATCTAAATTTGATGATGAAGCTAACGCTGATATTGATCAGGAAATTACACAACTCAAAAATATTGTGGGGGAAATTTATACCATAGAAGACCTACAAATCTCACTAAATACTTCATGCTCAGAAATTAATATAACAAGACGAAATACAAGTAGGGAGGCTCTTCATGAGGACCAACCATTTGCTGGTGGAGAAGGAGAAGACGAAGGCATCCTTCCAGGATTTAGCATAGGGGCAGAAAATAATTTTACAAGTTCAACTTATCAAGACCTTAGCAAAATGCTGAAAAAAATAGAAGGCAAAGGCTATAAAGTCAAACAAATTCATAATAAGTCTTTCATAAAATATGGCCGATTCAGAGGGCATAAATTGACTAATGGTCAAAATCGCCGATTTTATGTAAATCTAATACTCGACAGAGAAGATAATGAGCTTTTTTATTTATGTGAAATTGATACCTCTGATGGAAAAAAGAATATTTCCACATTACTGATACCATACGATGTTAATGCAAATAAAATCTTCCTGAACAAAACCTTAGAATCTTTCAAAATTGCAATTTTGTCACAGTCTTTAAGTTGGCCAAAAGACTTTATTAACAAAGTTTGTAATATCCAGTCATATATAATGATTAACCATATTTCAAAAAAAGATCACGTTGTATCAAATACTTATCATGCAGACTGGGCACAGCGCATTCTAGAAAAATGGAAATCTATATATGACTCACCATAAATCTCCAAAGTTATTCTCTATCAAAAGTACTGATCGTGAGATCTTACAATTACTGGCTGAATATTCTGGAATGCTGGCTCACAAAATTACGAATGAAGGAAGCTGAATTAAATAATTTTGGCTCTATACTACCAGCATATATTATATCTTTTTCTTATTTTCAGGGATTTTAATGACTTACATGACCAAACTGACCTGCTTTAAAGCCTATGATATTCGTGGCAAACTCGATACTGAACTCAATGAAGATATTGCCTATCGGATTGGCCGTGCCTATGGACAGATTTACCAACCGGAAACGGTGGTCATTGGCTGTGACATCCGCCTTAGCAGTGAAGGCTTAAAACAGGCGACTATTCGCGGTTTAAATGATGCTGGTGTAAATGTTCTCGATTTAGGCATGACCGGAACTGAAGAAGTTTATTTTGGTGCCTTCCATTTAGATGTGCAAGGTGGGATTGAAGTCACAGCCAGCCATAATCCGATGGACTATAATGGCATGAAGCTGGTAAGAGAAAATGCCCGTCCTATCAGTGCGGATACCGGTCTCAAAGAGAATCAGGCTTTGGCAGAATCAGGGGAATTTATTGAAGTCAGCAATAAATGCCGTACCGAAAAATACAATATCCTGCCCGAGTTTATCGAGCACCTGATGACCTATATTGATCCAGCAAAAATTCGCCCGATGAAACTGGTGGTGAATGCGGGTAATGGTGCAGCAGGTCATGTCATTGATGCAATCGAAGTAAAATTTAAAGAGCTCAATATTCCGGTTGAATTTATCAAAATTCATCATGAAGCTGACGGCAATTTCCCGAACGGGATTCCCAACCCGATTTTAATTGAAAACCGTGACAGTACCCGTGATGCGGTCATTCAGCATGGCGCAGATATGGGCATTGCCTGGGATGGTGACTTTGACCGCTGCTTCCTGTTCGATGAAAAAGGCCAGTTTATTGAAGGTTATTATATTGTCGGTCTGTTAGCACAGGCTTTCTTATTGAAACAGGCTGGTGAGAAAATTGTCCATGACCCGCGTCTGGTCTGGAACACTTTTGATATTGTTGAGCAATTTAAAGGTGAAGCCATCCAGTCTAAATCTGGTCACTCTTTTATTAAAGAAAAAATGCATGAGCACAATGCTGTATATGGCGGTGAAATGAGTGCGCATCATTACTTCCGTGACTTCGCCTACTGTGACAGTGGCATGATTCCATGGTTGCTGGCTATGGCTGTACTATCTGAAACAGGAAAATCCTTATCTTCTCTAGTGGAAGAAATGATTGCCAAGTTTCCATGTTCAGGTGAAATTAATTTTAAAGTAGCCGATACCCAGGTAACCATCCAAAAAATCTTTGAGCATTATGCCAGCCAAAACCCAACGATTGATCAAACCGATGGCGTGAGTCTTGACTTTGGGGCATGGCGTTTTAATGTGCGTGCGTCAAATACTGAGCCATTATTACGCTTAAATATTGAAAGCCGTCGTGATCAAAACCCACGCCCGATGCAAAACTATGTGGATGAGTTGACGCAATTGATTCAAGCTTAATCTGAAAAATCAAAGCAATATAAACAATGGGAGTCAAAACTGACTCCCGTTTTTATGCCCTAAACTTTGTGGCTGAGTGTATAGCTGGAATCATTCATCTTAACGATAACCATTCGGATTCTGCTTTTGCCAGTTCCAACTATCGGCCAACATATCTTCCAAGCCATATTGAGGTGTCCAACCGAGTTCTTGTACAGCACGACTGTTGTCTGCAAAAGAGGTTGCCACATCACCTTCACGACGTGGTGCAAACTCAAATGGAATCTGCACACCATTGACCTGCTCAAAAGTATTCTTCACTTGCAGCACCGAAATTCCATTGCCCGTACCAATATTCCAAGCACGGCAACCCTGTGCAGTCAAACGGTTATTCAAGGCACATAAATGCGCATTGGCCAAATCGACCACATGAATATAATCGCGCACCCCTGTACCATCTGGCGTGGCATAATCCTGCCCAAAAATCGACAATTTTTCACGACGTCCCACCGCCACTTGGGTGACATAAGGCATTAAATTATTTGGAATACCTTGTGGGTCTTCGCCAATGCAGCCACTTTTATGTGCCCCCACAGGATTAAAATAACGCAATAGCGCAATCGACCAACGTGCATCGGCAAGGGCTGTTTTTTGTAAAAGCTGTTCCACAATCAGTTTGGTATAGCCATAGTTATTACTTGGCATGCCCGTTGGCATCTCTTCATATAACGGCGAAATATTGGCTTCGTCATATACTGTAGCCGATGAACTAAACACCAGTTTAAACACATGCGCGCGTTGCATCGCCTGCATCAAGCTAATTGAACCCGCAATATTGTTATCAAAATAGCTCAGTGGAATTTGTTGGCTTTCTCCCACTGCTTTGAGTCCTGCAAAATGAATCACCGCATCAATTTGATGTTGCGCAAACACAGCATCCAAAGCAGCAGCATCACGAATATCACCCTGAATAAACTGCAAGGTTTTGCCCGTCAATTGCTGCACCCGCGCCAATGACTCTGCCGAGCTATTGGATAAATTATCTAGCACCACTACGCTGTGCCCTGCATTCAGCAACTCGACACAGGTATGTGAACCGATATAGCCCGCACCGCCTGTGACTAAAATATTAGCCATCTATTTTTCCTAATAAAATTTTTAATAAACCTTGGGTCGATGCATCGAGTGCCGATAAATCCTGTTGCTGCCCATTTAAAATAGGCAAGAGCTGATTGGCAATTTCCTTGCCTTTTTCTACGCCCCATTGGTCAAAGGGATTGATATTCCACAGCACCGATTGTACAAAGACTTTGTGTTCATACAAAGCAATCAACATGCCCAAGCTATACGGATTGAGTTCTTGCAATAAAATACTGCTACTTGGCTGATTACCACTGTACTGCTTATACGCCGCTAAGCCATCTAACTCCTGCTGATCTAAAGCCTGATTGCCAAAGGCCAAAAGCCGCGACTGCGCCAAACAGTTGGACAAGGCCAAATGGTGCTGCTCCACCAAAGCCTCGGCATTTTCCGCATATGTAAATTGATTGGCATTATAACGTTGCACAGGGGCAATAAAATCACAACTGACCGCATGCGTCCCTTGATGCAACAATTGATAGAACGCATGCTGTGCATTCGGCCCAACCTCACCCCAAACAATTGGGCAGGTATCCAAATTGACAGCCTCACCATTACGCTGAATCGACTTGCCATTGGATTCCATTTCTAATTGCTGTAAATACGAAGCGAAGTATTTTAAGCGTCCATCATAAGGCAAGACCGCATGAGTCTGAATATTCAGGAAATTATTATTCCACACCCCCAGCAAGCCCATCAGCACCGGGATGTTCTGATCAAATGTAGCCGTTTGAAAATGCTGATCGACCGCATGTGCACCTGCTAAAAACCGTTGAAAACCCGCAACGCCAATGGTCAGGGCAATCGGTAAGCCAATACACGACCATAACGAATAGCGACCACCCACCCAATCCCAAAGCAAGAGCTGATTTTCAGGACAAATGCCCCAAGCGGTCATTTTATCGGCTTTGGTGGATACCCCAATAAAATGATGTTTCAGAATTTGCGCATATGTACCCAAGGCCTTTTCTAGCCATTGTTTCACGGTCTGCGCATTGGATAAGGTATCAATGGTGCCAAAAGACTTGGACGAAATAATAAATAAGGTCGTTTCAGGACGCAGACGATGTAACAATTCGGACAGTTGGCTGCCGTCCATAGTTGACACAAAATGTACATTCAGTGGTTTTTCTGTCGCCACTTTAAAATCAGATAAGGCTTGGGTCACCATTAACGGACCTAAATCTGAGCCACCCACCCCAATATTGACCACATCCTGAATCACTTCACCCGTTGCACCACGGTACTGGCCTGCATGGATTTTTTCCACCAAGGCATACATACGCTCAAGCTGGGTATGCACTTGCTCAGTCAATGCAGCGTAGGCATCGGTCTGTTCGGAAGCACTTGCTGCTGAGCTGGTCGCAGGCAAACGCAAGGCCCAATGCATCGCATCGCGCTGTTCGGTGTAATTGATTTTCTCTGAGCCGGTTGCCGTAGAAAATAAACGTTGAATCCATTCCGACAGCTGGCTCTGCTGTGCAAAATTGACCAATGCCTCAAGTACCTGCGCATCGACTCTGTGTTTACTGTAGTCAAACAGCAATTGTTCAAATGCCACCGAAAAACGCTGAAAACGTTGCGGGTCTTGGGCAAAGAGCTGATTTAAATGCAGTTGCTGAAACTGCTGTTGCAATTGTTGTAGTTGCTGCAAAGCGTTTTGCTGTAGCTGCTCATTTGCCTGAGATGTTGTGGTACGAAACATTAACGACCTACCCCCATATAGGCAAAACCTTGCGCCCGAACAAATTCAGGATCATAAATATTACGTCCATCCAAAATCAGTGGATGCTGCATCTGCTTTAACAGCATGGCATAATCCAGACTCCAGTACTGTTTCCATGCGGTCAGCAAGCACAATGCCGAAGCACCTTCTACCGCCTGATATTGATCATTGCATAAAATCAGATCATCACGCTGACCATACTGTGCCACAATTTCAGGCAAGGCTTGTGGGTCATGCAATTTGACTGTCACACCCTGCGCCCACAAAGCAGGCAACATCACATGAATGGGAGAATGTTGCACCCGTGCGGTATTTTCTTTAAAGGCTGCGCCCCAAATAGCCACAGTTTTGCCGTTTAAATCGCCCTGATAATAATTCCACAACTTTCTAAACAAGAGTTCTTTTTGTTGTTCGTTAATGTCCCAGACCTGCGCCAACAGCTGACTTTTCACCCCTGTGGTGGATACGGTACTGGCCAGAGTCTGAATATCATGACTAAAGTTTTCACCACCAAAACCGGCGCCCGGATACATATACGATGCACCAATACGGCTATCTGCTGCCATACCCTGCCGCACATGCTCAATATCAATCCCCAGTTTTTCTGCCACCACCGCCAAGTCATTGATATAACTGATACGGGTTGCCAACATGCCTGAAATACTCAGTTTAGTAAATTCTGCATCCAACACGGGCATAAACAGGTATTGCTGTGCACGTGGAAATAAAGGGCGGAGTAATTCTTTGAGTTTGACTTGCGCACGTTCATTTTCACAACCCACCGTGAGTTGCTGTGCGCGGGTCATACTTTGAATGGCATTACCCTCTTGAATCATGTCGGGCAAATACATCCAGTCATCTTGTGGCAAGATTTTTTGCAGGCGCTGTGTGCCATTTAAGCCCAAAGTCGAGGCATTGATCATCAATTTAGGGTGAATGATCAGACGTTGTTGTAACTGCCCCAAAACGGTTAAGGCGTGGATTTCTTCAGTCGGGTTCAAACTGAGTAGATACACATCCACATCTAAAGGCAATGCAGAAAAATCACAATAATGTAAAAAGCCTTTGCTGCATTGTTGTTGTAATAACAGGCTCAAGGCTTGGTCTTGAAAGCTGAGATGTTGCTGCTCTAGTGGATGGGCAGCATCCTGAAAGATATCGCACCAATAGACTTGATGCCCACATTCTGCCAAGAGTGCAGACATCACGCCTGCATAGAGGGTTTTTCCAAAGACTGCGACTTTCAAAATGTGTTCCTATTTTCTACCAACGTATTGACTTTGAACTATAAATACAACTTATATACTGCATTTAAATGGTATAACTGACCATCAATAAAAAATCTATGATCCATGAATATATGCTAGATTTATTGTTAGCACAGCCACGTTTAGCTTTAAAAATTAAATAACTTTTGCGTAGGCGATACCTTACTTTTGAAAGATCAAAATGAGGAGTAACTACTCCGCAAGAAAATCTTTTGTTACCCATTCACAAATTCCCTGTTGTGATGGGTAACGGTGTGGCTTCTATGCCATACCCCGCGTATCCCAAGCCCACTTAACAGCATCATATGAAAATAAAAATACCAATTTTACTTCCATAGCAAACCATTAATCGCTTAAATATCGCTCAATTCATTCAATCTTTAACTCTTGAATCAAGGCTTTAAAATCATCACCTAATTTTGAATGAGCAAGCCCATAATGCAACACTGCTTTTAAGTAACCCAACTTACTGCCACAGTCAAAAGTCTGACCTTGCATACGGTAAGCTTCCACCACACTATTTTGCTGCAACATGGCAATCGCATCGGTCAATTGAATTTCATTGCCTGCCCCTTTAGGGGTATTTTCGAGCAAGGTCATAATTTCTGCAGGCAAGACATAACGCCCCACCACCGATAAATTAGAAGGTGCCGTGCCTACTGCGGGTTTTTCGACAATGCCCTGCATCACTGTACTTTCACCTTCAGCAGGTGCTGCAGCTACATCGACAATACCGTATTGATCGACCAGATGATCTGGTACTGCTTCAACCATAATTTGTGCAGCCTGAGATTGCTCAAAACGCTGAATCATGCGTGCCAAGTCATTTTGTGCAGCATCATCTTTAACCAATACATCGGGTAACAATACGGCAAAGGCATCATTGCCCACTACAGATTTAGCACATAAAACCGCATGCCCTAAGCCTAAAGGTTGTGGCTGACGTACACTCACGACACTGACATGCGCAGGTAAAATTTCGGTAATTTCTTTGAGCAAATCCAGTTTTTGTTTTTGTTCCAAAGTGGTTTCTAGCTCAAAGTTACGGTCAAAGTAGTTTTCAATGGAGGCTTTAGAGGAATGGGTCACCAAAATAATTTGCTCAATCCCTGCTGCAACTGCCTCGCGTACTACATATTCAATCGCAGGACGATCGACTACGGTCACCATTTCTTTGGGAATGGCTTTACTGGCTGGCAGAAAACGGGTGCCTAAACCTGCAACGGGTAAAATGGCTTTTTTAATCATATGTCTTAACCTGATCTCGATATTTTAATTTACTTTGACTTCTTTACCACGTTGATAGCCATCAACATAGTGTTCAAGCTGTGCTAAAGCCCAGTCGATATCACTTTGAATTGCTGTTAAGTCATGCATACGCTCAAACACCATCAGTAATTCATCCAACGGATACATTTTTTCATAAGAACGTAAAATACGACTGTGCTGGGTCACTTCGGTATTATCGGCATCAATCAACAATTCTTCGTAGAGTTTTTCGCCTGGGCGTAAGCCTGAATATTGAATTTCAATATCCCCTTCCTGACTGCCTGTTTCTCGTACTTTTAAACCACTCAGTGCAATCATTTGACGGGCTAAATCCTGAATGCGTACAGGTTCACCCATATCCAGCAGGAATACATCACCACCCTGACCCAAAGCACCCGCCTGAATCACCAATTGCGAGGCTTCTGGAATGGTCATAAAGTAACGGGTTACTTCAGGATGAGTCACGGTAATGGGCCCACCTTTGGCAATTTGCTGTTTAAACAACGGCACCACCGAACCCGATGAACCCAAGACATTCCCAAAGCGGACAATGCTAATTTGGGTCTGATCTTGCGCGTCTGCCATCGCCTGACAATACAATTCTGCCATACGTTTAGACGCCCCCATGACATTGGTTGGACGCACGGCTTTATCGGTAGAAATGAGTACAAATGTTTCCACACCTGTTTTGACCGCTGCATTTAAGCTAAATGCCGTACCAATGGCGTTGTTTTTCAAACCTGCCAATGGGTTACATTCCACCAAGGGCACGTGTTTGTAAGCAGCCGCATGGTACACGGTTTGAACCCTATACTGTTCCATCACTCGCTCTAGTTTGGCCTGATCGAGCACTGAACCTAAAATCGGGATAATCGTGACATCGCTATTTAAGCGTAATTCTTTGTCAATGCTATACAACGCAAATTCGGTCAGTTCATAAATCACCAAGGCTTTGGGTTTGTTTTTGACAATTTGGCGACACAGTTCAGAACCAATGGAGCCACCCGCGCCTGTGACCAAGACCATTTTGTTTTGAATATTTTTAGCCAACAGTTCGGGTACTGGTGGCACAGGGTCACGCCCGAGCAAGTCAATAATATCGACTTCCTGAATATCAGAAATACTGATTTCACCATCGACCAGTTTGGTTAATCCTGGAATTTCGGTAATTTTAATATGTGCAGGTTCTAAAAATTTGACAATCTCGCTTTTACGCATCCGTCCTACAGAAGGCAGCGCAATCAGAATTTCATCAATATGCTTTTTCGGCATGACTTTTAATGCTGTTTCTGCATCATAGACTTTTAAACGGCCCAACTGCTGCCCTGTGAGTGATGGATCATCATCAATAAACAACACGGGTAAGTGTTCATCGGAATTGTAGAGTGCTCCTGCAATTTGCTGTCCTGCATTGCCTGCACCATAAATCGCGACACGTTTTTTTTGTACATCGGCCTGTAAATAAGAACGCACGATAAAGCGAATAAAACCGCGGCTAAACCAAACCCATGCGAACATGAGAAATCCGAACATGAGCGGAATAGAAGTGGGAATAAAGGCATCGGTAAAGTAAGCCAGCGCATACAACCCTGCCACAGTCAAAGAAGTACCCAACCCCAGTTTGACCATAAACAGTTCGCTGTAGGTGCGCACAATAAAGCGATACACCCCAAAAATAAACAGCGATACAACGGCAATCACACTCGCCCATACCGAACCAAAAGCCAAGTTGGGCACCACTTCTGCGCCTAAATCAAACTGGCGGATGGCATAACATAGCCACAGCAAGACAGGAAATACACAAAAGTCCAGCACCATTAAAAATGCAAGTTTGACTAAGCGGGGGGATTCTACAGCAGGTTCGATAATGGATTTCATAAATATACAATTATTAATATTTGAATTTTAAAACACCGTATTACTTTAATGCAGAATACAGGTTCCAACCTCTAAAAATGAATGTGCGGCGATAGTTTGACCACCTGCGACTTTTACCCCCACGCTTAAATGAGCAAATTCCTCAATGACCACATCATGATCTAATAATGTACCAATATTTAAAATTACACCATCGTTGATCACAGTTTTACGACTAATTACACACCCTGCCATCACACTGACCCCTAAACCGATTTGAGCGGTTGGACTAATCATGCTGTGTGGATGAATAACCGATGTCAATTCTATACCAAAGGCTCGCAAGGTCTGTTGCCATTGTTGACGTAATGTATTATTGCCTACTGCCACAATCGCTTGAAGCTGCGTAGTCTGCAACTGGTGTAAATTGGCAATATTTGTCACAATGTTATAGTCCGCCACATGCTGTGTTGCAGGCCAACGGTCATCGGCAAACATAATCTCTTGCCATTGTCCGCTAAGTTCTGCAGCTTCTGCAACAGCTAAACCGTATCCACCTGCACCTAAAATTAACAAACTGGGTTTATTAAGCATCGGGATGACCTGCCTTGAATTTTATAGCCACAATTAACAATGGTATATAGGCAATCAGTACTGCCAGTTCAGGGTACGCCCATGCTTGTGTAACCGTTATATAAGCGATAGGAAATAACCACAATAAATTAATAGCTGCTACCGCCAAAGTCACTGGGGTATGGCTGCCCCATTTACGCGATAAAATTTGATAGCTATGGCTGCGATGCGCATCATACATTTTATAGCCACTGAGCACGCGTTTAATCAGGGTATAAGTCGCATCGACCACAAATACACCTAAACAAATAATCCATGCACAAAACAGCGCCAAGTTTTCTTTGAGGGCAATTAATGCCAAAATCCCTAATGTTAGCCCTAAAAACCCACTACAGGCATCGCCCATAAAAATTTTGGCTTTGGGAAAGTTCCACAGTAAAAAGCCAAATACACAGGCTGCCAATAACCACAATATGTCTGAGTTTAATGTAGTATTTAGCACATAATACAGAATTGACATACTGACAACAGTGGTAATTGCTTCGACACTGGCAATACCATTAATTCCATCCATAAAGTTATATAGATTCAACAACCACACCAAAAATAATACCGCAATGATATTGGCGATAAAACCGAGTTGCAGACCATTAAAAGCCGTAACTTCGCTAAAGCCTCCCAAGCTGATGACCACGCCTATTGCCACCAAAAAATGTACGGCTAAACGCAGCATGGAGTTAATATGCCCATGATCATCCAAAAAACCAAGTAAAGCGATGACAAAGCCCGCTGCCATAAGAGTTAAGCCAATATGTAGCGTCAATTGTTGGCTATAGATCAACACCGCCAGCGCCAACAAGTAGCTACACACAACAGCAACGCCACCACCGCGGGGCGTAGGTACGCTGTGGGAGCTACGTTCATTGGGGTTATCTATTATATTTTTCTTGAGGGCGTAAGCTCGCATGAAATAGGTCATCGCAAACGCAAGTAAAAAGAAAATAAAAAGGGATAGCATGGACATATTTGTGACTAGGCTCAGTTTTGATGCGGTGTATTAAACATTTTTTCTAGGCTTGTATCGACATTATAGGGTGCTGTCCAACCTAAAAGTTGTGTATTTTTAGTGGTATCTACCACCAGTTCTGAACATAAACGTGAAGCCACTGACTTTTTACCTACCAAACTGGCTAAAAAGCCGATCAAACTTTTAGGTATAGGTAGCATTAGCAATTGGTTATTTTGATATTTCGCCAATTTTTCAAATAGTTGTTTAACTGAAATATCATCCTGATCACTGGCTAGAAAGACTTCACGGTTTGCATTTGGATGCGTCATACAAGTGTGAATCAGGTCAGCTAAGTTATAGACACTCACCATACTGCGTTTATTGTCTAAGCAACCAATCGGTAAAGGGAGTTTTTTACTTGCCAAGTTAACCATACTTTTAAAGTTGGCTTTTACATTAGGCCCATAAATGAGAACTGGACGAATAATAACAACTTCTAAACCTGTATGTTGAGATAGCTCTAATAAGCCTTGTTCTGCTTCATATTTAGATAAGCCATATGGGTCATCTGTGTGAACATGATCATTGGGTTGAAAGGCTTGTGTCGTGGTTTGTTCGCCATTTACTTTAATACTGCTTAAGTAAATAAAGCGTTTAACACCACTTTTTACTGCTCGTTGTGCAAGGTTTAAAGTACCTTGCACATTGGTTTGGCGGTATGCTTCAAGTGGTGAGACAGCTGTTTCATGCATTACATGCGCACGGCCTGCACAGTGAATAATAACTTCAACTTTGCTCAGGTATAGATTGTCTAGATTGTCATTCAGATCAAAATTGATATTGCTAATATTCGGATGGTCAAATATTTGGGCTTTACGGGTCTGGGCTAAAATTGAATAGCCTTTTTCAGCCAAAAACTGAACTAGATATTGGCCTAAGAAACCGCTGCTGCCTGTAACAAGTATTTTAGTTTGCATGCTGACTCTGCACTAAGTTTTCATAAATATTTATATGTGTTTTTACGACTTGCTCTATATCAAATTTTTGTTCTGCTAAAGCACGTGCATTGTGACTAAATTGCAAACACAATTCATCATTAATAATCAGTTTTTCAATCGCAGTTGCTAAACTGTGTTCATCTTTTACCTGCGTAAGAAAACCTGTCTTGCCATTTTCTATAGCTTCACGACAGCCTGGCACATCTGTAGTTACAATGGGCCGGCCCAAAGCCTGAGCTTCTAATAAAACTTTTGGCATTCCTTCTCGATATGAAGGTAAGACTACTATGGTTGCTTGACTTAAAACTTCAGGCATATCACTTTGGTGCCCCCACCACTCCAAGTCTCCCTTTTCTACCCATTCATTTAATTCTTGCTCAGTTAAGGAAGCAGGATTATCAGGATCAATACCGCCTACTAAAACAAATCTTACCTCGGGATATTTTTCTTTTAATAGTTGTGTACTTTTATAAAATTCATACACACCTTTGTCTGCAAGTAAACGACAAGCCATTAGCACTATTTTGTTTCTTAAAGGTAAAGGTTGAACATTGAACTGTTGTAAATCTACACCAGAGCCAGGAATAAGCACAGTCTGCGATTCAGGAATAGAAACATATTGCCGTAATATTCTTAAATCATCTAAATTTTGAACAATAACTGTTTTATTTTTAGCACTCAGTGCAAGTCGATATAGTGGAATGATACCTAAGCGTAGAATTTTTGCTTTCAGCATTGTATTAGTAAAAATAAAGCCAAGCCCTGAAATTGCATACACAATCGAAGGAACTTTTGCCAAAATTGAAGCCAAACCGCCAATCAGTACAGGTTTAATTGTGACTAAATGCACTACATCAGGTTTAATTTTTTTTAATTTATTTTTTAAATCAAAAAGTAATTTAAAAGAACTAAACGGGTTAATAGATCCTCTCTCTAAATTAATAGGATGTACTTTCAAACCTAACGATTTTAGGTAATCCATATTTCCAGTATCTTTTGTAAAGATATGAACTTCATGACCTCGTTTCAAAGCTTCAAGTGCAATAGGCAATCTATGGGAGATAAAAAACCAATCTACATTCACAATATAAACAATTTTCAAGTTAAGTACTCCAAACAGCTTTATATTGCTCGCTGACTTTTTCGATACTGAAATTTTGCTCAACCCGTTCACGGGTTACTTGTTTTAAGGCTTGCTTTTCTGCTTTGGATTTTTGGGCATATTGCAAAATAGCATCCGCGAGAGCTTGGGGATTTCTTGGTGGAACAATCGCTCCTAAATCTTGCACAATGTATTTGGCATCACCTACATCAGTACTGATACACGGCAATCCTGATGCCATGGCTTTCACCAATACATTCGGAAAGCCTTCTGTAATAGAAGTCATTAAAAGTGCATCAATCGATTGATAAAATGCAGGCATCTCTGAGATTTGATCAAGCAACTGTACTTTTTTATGGTCTAATTGATATCTCTCAAACAAGGCTTTGACCTCTGGATTATCTAGACTCGCCCCACCACCAGCAATTTTAAATATGATGTTTTTATTTTTCAGCAAGCCCATAGCCTCGAATAAATATGGATAGCCTTTTGCCTTATGATAACGTCCAGCAAAACCAATCACAGTATTAATCTTTTTATTATTTACTAAATTCATTTTTCCAAATAGTTCAGCATCGTCTGAATTTTGAAAAATCACCTTATTAGAACAAAATAATGCCATTTTATATAAATGAAACACAACTTTTTGTAAATTTGTTATTTTATGATTAGAATATTCTAAACTAATAAAAGCATAACCTAACCCTGTAATAAGGGAGTAAACATTTTTCACACCGGCTATTTTTGCTGCAATAGAACCATAAATTACTGGCTTAATTGTATAAGATAAAATATAATTAGG
>OERN01000022.1_pt1 | contig 65396 bp, 54 predicted proteins | sample 1540061 | NCBI WGS metagenome assembly OERN01 (sample SAMEA3891241, study PRJEB23780) | metagenome | biome: terrestrial biome; feature: animal house; material: water of meat washing | place: Italy | collected 2015-05-12 | reverse complement strand
CACCCCCAGTCCCTCTCCCAGAGGAAGAGGGGGGCAAACCTCTGGCTGCCCTTGGGGCAAGGGGGAGATGTTCATGGTCGCCCCTGTTTCATGACTCATAACGCCCCCAGAAAATCGGTGAGCGGGCTGGAGGCTTGGGCCTGCAGGGCGCGGGCGCCAAGGCCCGCCTCATAGGCGCTGCGACCGGCGGTGCAGGCCAGCGCAAAGGCGCGGCCCATGGCGACCGGGTCGCCGCTCACCGCGATGGCGGTGTTGACCAGCACGGCATCGGCGCCCAGCTCAAAGGCGGCGGCGGCGTGGCTCGGCGCACCGATCCCCGCATCCACCACCACAGGCACATTGGCCTGCTCGACGATGATGGAGAGAAACTCCCGGGTCACCAGCCCCTGATTGGAACCGATGGGGGCGCCGAGCGGCATCACGGCGGCGCAGCCCACCTCTTCGAGCCGCTTGCAGAGCACGGGGTCGGCGCCGCAGTAGGGCAGCACCACAAAGCCCTCTTTCACCAGCTGCTCGGCGGCTTTCAGCGTCTCGATGGGATCGGGCAGCAGATAGCGCGGATCGGGGTGGATCTCCAGCTTCAGCCAGTTCGTCCCCAGCGCCTCGCGGGCGAGGTGGGCGGCAAACACCGCCTCGGCGGCGGTCTTGGCGCCGGAGGTGTTGGGCAGCAGCTTGACCCCGAGTTGCAGCAAGGGGCTCAGGATATCGTCGTGGGCCTTGCCCGGTTCGAGCCGCTTGATGGCCATGGTGACCAGCTGGGAGCCGCTCGCCTCGATGGCGGCGGCCATCAGATCCGGGCGGGCAAACTTGCCGGTGCCGGTAAAGAGGCGCGATGAGAAGGTGTGATCGGCAATGTTCAGCATGTCAGCCTCCGGCCACTGCGGTAAGAAGAGATGAAGTTCCGCCGCAAGGCAGAGCACTCGAAGATGGGATCGCAAGCATCATGGGTCAGCCTCCCGCAATGGCGGTGAAGAGGTGAAGTTCGTCCCCGTCATTGAGACGGGTCTCGGCCCAGCGGCCACGGGGCAGCACGGCGCCGTTAAGGGCCACCGCCACCCCCTGTGGATTAACGTCTTGCGCCGCCAGCAGGTCGGCCACGCTCTGCCCTGCCGCCAGCGGCTGGGCTTTATCGTTGAGTCGAATGGTGAGGGTCATGGGGTGATCTCCTTATCGTGTGTCGGGCATCGGCGCTGCCCGCAAACCGGGCAATCGGGATCGGGGGCCAGAGTGAGGGTCTGCCACTGATGGGTCAACGCATCGAAGCGGCGCAATGTGCCAGCGACCGGGCTCGGCATCCCGAGCAGCAGTTTCAGTGCCTCCAGCGCCTGCAAAGAGCCCATCACCCCGACCAGCGGGCCGGTGACGCCGCTGGTCTCGCAGCTCTGGCTCACCTTGGTATCCAGCGGATAGAGGCAGGCGTAGCAGGCGTGATCGCTGCTGGTGCGCGCCATCAGCTGCCCCTGCCACCCCACTGCGGCGGCGGAGATCCAGGGCTTGCCCTGAGCCACGCAGGCGGCGTTGATGGCCTGGCGGGTGGCGAGGTTGTCGCAGCAGTCGATCACCAGATCTACCTCGGCCACAAACTCCGGCAGGCTGGCGGCATCGAGCCGCTGGTTGATGGCAATCAGCTCCACCAGCGGGTTGTGGGCGGCCAAGCGCTCGCGGGCCAGCTCCGCCTTGGAGTGGTTGACCGCCTCGCTATCGAACAGGATCTGGCGCGGCAGATTGCTGGAGTCCACCGTATCGCCATCGGCCAGCCACAAGGTGCCCACCCCGGCCCCGGCCAGATAGAGAGCAAGCGGCGAGCCGAGCCCGCCCAAGCCCACGATCAGCACGGACTTATCTTTCAGCCGCGCCTGACCCGCCTCCCCCACTTCCGCCAGCATCAGCTGGCGGCCGTATCTCAGATACTCTTTGTCACTAAGAGACGCCTCATCAGAGCGCATGTTCCACCTCCCTTATGGCTGTGGCCGAGCGTGGCTCATCCCCTGCCCCCACGGCCGCGAGCAGCCGTTCGGTCGCCCCCTGCCAGTCGTCGCTGGCCGTGATGGCCGAGACCAGCGCGATACTGCCGACCCCGCTTGCCTTGACCGCCGCCACCCGCTCCTCGCTGATGCCGCCGATGGCCACCGTCGGCCAGTCGCACATCAGGGCGCGGTAGCGATGCAGCCGCACCAGCCCCTGCGGGCGCGAAGGCATCGCCTTGGTGTTGGTCGGGAAGATATGGCCCAGCGCGATATAGGAGGGGGCCAGCTCGCGGGCCCGCATCAGCTCGAAGTAGCCGTGGGTGGAGATGCCAAGGCGCAGCCCGGCCGCCTGAATGGCGGCGAGATCGGCGGTCTCCATATCCTCCTGCCCCAGATGCACGCCCCAGGCGCCCGCCTCGATGGCCTGCTGCCAGTAGTCGTTGATAAAGAGCCGCGCCCCATGGCGGCGACCGAGCGCTACCGCATCGCGAATGGCCGGTACCACCTGAGCGGCGGGCAGATTCTTGATCCGCAGCTGGATGGTCTTGACCCCCTGCCCCAGCAGGCGGCGCAGCCACTTGACCGAATCGACCACCGGATAGAGGCCGAGGTTGTGTTCGGTCGGCGCGAAGGGGCCATCCGGCAGGCGGGCGCTGCTTGTCTCATAAAGTCCGAAACGACGGTCGAGGGCAGACCCTGCCAGCACGGCACGGGGGAAGTGAGCAAGATCGGCTGGCCAGCCAAGATGGGCGATGGGGCCCGGGCCTGCCCCCACTCCTTGCGCCGCCGCCAGCCCCTGTTGCAGGTAGGCTCGCGCCAGGGTGATGGCGTCCTCCACCGGATAATCCTGCGCCACCACGGCGGCGATGGCGCTGGCGTAACAGCAGCCGGTGCCGTGGCCGTGGCGGGTATCGAGGCGCGGCGCCGCCAGCCAGAATTCGCGGGTCTCGTCCTGGTAGTAGTCGAGGCAGAGATCGCCGCTCCACTCCAGATGGCCGCCCTTGACCAGCACGGCGCGGGCGCCGAGTTCGCGCAGCCGCTGGGCGGCGAAGCGCACCAGCACAGGGCTGGTCGCGGGAATGCCGGTCAGGGCTTCCAGTTCGGGGCCGTTGGGGGTGATGAGCGACAGACGTGGCAACAGCTGCTCGCGCACCGCCTCCAGCATATTGGGCTCCGCCATCGGGGTGCCGGTGCTGGCGATGGCCACCGGGTCGTAGACCACGAAGGGGGCCTCGATAGTTGCCAGTCGGCGGGCCAGCACCTCGACGTGAAGCCGGGTCGGCAGCAGGCCGATCTTGATGGCGGCGGGCGGCAGATCGACGCCGAGGGCGTCGATCTGGGCGGTGAAGGTCTGCATCAGCACGGGGTCGACCATCTTCACCGCCACCGAGTTCTGGGCGGTGATGGCGGAGATAACCGAACAGCCGTGCACGCCAAGGTCGTGCAATGTGTGCAAGTCGGCCTGAATGCCGGCGCCGCCGCCGGAGTCGGAACCGGCGATGGTCCAGACAACTGGGCGGGAGTCCGTCACGGGCGACAGGTCGGCGGGGCTGACAGCCCCGCTTGCGCTGCTCACGCCTCCTCCCCTGCGGCCTGTTTCAGCGCCGCCGCCTGATGGTAGATCTCGCCGCCAGTCTCCTTGAAGGTTTCAGCCATGCGGGCCATGCCGCTCTCCACCTGAGCCACCACCTGCTCCTGCTGGCCATCCATGCCGACCAGCTTGATCTCCACCGCTTCAAGCTTTGCGGCATAGTCACGCACATCCTGAGTGATCTTCATGGAGCAGAACTTGGGCCCGCACATGGAGCAGAAGTGGGCCACCTTGCCGGACTCCTGCGGCAGGGTCTCGTCGTGGTAGGCGCGGGCGGTGTCGGGGTCGAGGGCCAGATTGAACTGATCCTCCCAGCGGAACTCGAAGCGCGCCTTGGACATGGCGTTGTCGCGGATCTGGGCGCCCGGGTGCCCCTTGGCCAGATCGGCGGCGTGAGCGGCGATCTTGTAGGTAATCAGCCCCTGCTTCACATCCTCCTTGTTGGGCAGCCCCAGATGCTCCTTGGGGGTGACGTAGCAGAGCATGGCGCAGCCGTACCAGCCGATGAGCGCGGCGCCGATGCCGGAGGTGAAGTGATCGTAACCCGGCGCGATGTCGGTGGTGAGCGGGCCCAGCGTATAGAACGGCGCCTCGTGGCAGTGCTCCAGCTGCTCGGTCATGTTGCGCTCGATCATGTGCATCGGCACGTGACCCGGCCCCTCGATCATCACCTGCACGTCGTACTCCCACGCGATCTTGGTCAGCTCGCCCAGGGTGCGCAGCTCGGCGAACTGGGCCTCGTCGTTGGCGTCATAGACGGAGCCCGGACGCAGACCATCGCCCAGCGACAGGGCCACGTCATAGGCGGCGCAGATCTCGCAGATTTCGCGGAAGTGCTGGTAGAGGAAGTTCTCCTTGTGGTGGGAGAGGCACCACTTGGCCATGATGCTGCCACCGCGCGACACGATGCCGGTGAGGCGCTTGGCGGTCATCGGCACGAAGCGCAGCAAGACGCCGGCGTGGATGGTGAAGTAGTCCACCCCCTGCTCGGCCTGCTCCAGCAGGGTGTCGCGGAACAGCTCCCAGGTGAGGTCTTCGGCGATGCCGTTGGTCTTCTCCAGCGCCTGATAGATGGGCACGGTACCGATGGGCACCGGGCTGTTGCGCAGGATCCACTCGCGGGTCTCGTGGATGTAGCGGCCGGTGGAGAGATCCATCACGGTGTCGGCGCCCCAGCGGGTCGACCAGACCAGCTTCTCCACCTCCTCTTCGATGCTGGAGGTGACCGCCGAGTTGCCGATGTTGGCGTTGATCTTCACCAGAAAATTGCGGCCGATGATCATCGGCTCCGCTTCCGGGTGGTTGATGTTGCTGGGGATGATGGCGCGACCGGCGGCCACCTCATCGCGCACAAATTCGGGGGTGATGTTCTGGGGCAAACGGGCACCAAAATCGCGGCCCGGATGCTGGGTGCGCAACAGTTCAGAGCGCACCCGCTCGCGCCCCATGTTCTCGCGAATGGCGATAAATTCCATCTCGGGAGTGACGATACCGGCACGGGCGTAGTGGAGCTGGGTGACCCGGCGGCCCGGCTTGGCACGGCGCGGCTTATGTTGCAAAGAGTTCAGGTGATCGAAGCGCAGGTGATCCAGCCCCTCGTCGGCCAGCCGCTCCTGAGTGAAGGTGGAGCTGAGCCCCGGCAGTTCGTCGGTGTCATCCCGCTCCAGCACCCAGTTCTCCCGCAGGCGCGGCAGGCCGCGGCGCACGTCGATGGCGACCCCCTCCTCCCCGTAACGGCCCGAGGTGTCATAGACCGGCACCGGCTCGTTGGGCTCGAACCGGGGATCTTCTTTGGTGCCGCCGACGAAGGTGTCGGCCAGCTGGATCTCCCGCAGGGGAACACGAATATCGGGGCGGGAGCCTTCGATAAAGATGCGGCGGGAGTTGGGGTGAGCCATCCCCTTGAGGCTGTCGATAAAGGCCTGAGCGCTGGAGCGCTGCTCGCGGCGGCTGGATTTGGTGGTATCAGATACAGAAGTAGACATAGCAAAACTCACATTAACTGGTTGAAGTTATGGGTGTTTGCTTGTCTGGAGTTCGAGGAGAAGATGAACTTGCGGCGGGGTGTTTATCTCGGGAGGGAGTGCGCGCGGGATGGATCTCCGCGCTGCTGTTCTGCCGCTTCCCGCTCTCTGCACGCTGTGGGCAAGGCGCCCCACGTGCTGGACAACCGGACGGGACAGACTCCCTCCTGTGCGCCCTGACCCATCAAGGGTGATCCCTTCGATGAGCGGAAGAGGCTTGTTCCTCCTCCGGCGCGGTAACCCGCAAGTTACCCTTGTTCCCTTCGCAGGTTTTAACCTGATCAGGTTCCACGGATCCCGAATTAACGGTCTCAGCTTCGCGTCGTTCGACGGTCAGCACTCCGACAAGATGGCGCCAGTATAAGGGGGAAAATCTAAAGCACAAGCCGTTAACAATCTGGCCAACACGCCTCTTTCAACAAATGAGTGAACGATGCCTCGCTCACGGGGCCACCCCAAACAGAGGTCAAACCTGCGTTGGCATCCCCTTGGCACGCCACAGGTTCCCGCTGTGATCATTCAGGGACAAGAGGAGAAAAAGAGGGAAAATCGAGGGGCGCAGGGCAAGTGCAGCGTCTTGCGCAGAACAGAAACAGGCCCCTATGAAAGGGGCCTGCGAGGGAGGTTATTGAACCGGAACTATGGTCAGGGATACGTTGCCAAACCCTTCGTTGGCAAGGGCCTCGCTGTCCAGATCCACACCGGTCAGAGCCACACCTTCAGCAGAGGCGTTACGCAACTGGGCAGAGGCCGCGGAACGGGTCTGGGGCTGACCGATTTCGATATCGCCGGCAAACTGGCTCTCGGCATAGAAGTCACCGGTCACCGCCGAACGGATCGGGCGCAGCACACGACCCAGGTTATTCTGCATGGTCGACAAACCATACTCGCTGATGGTCCAGTTCCAGTCCCACCACTTCACTTCACCCGGGATATAACGCTTGTCCCACTGGTAGCGGATGCTGCTCGCCTTGTCGCGGAACGGGCCGACGGCAAAGGTGTGCTCCCAGGTGGGGCGATTCTCAGGATGGGTATACCAGGCATTGCCGCCCCAACGCAGGAAGCCCTTCATGGTCAGGTCATAATTGACCTCGGCCTTGAACTCGTAGGGGTAGGAGATGTTGGACTTGTAGAGGGCAACCCGCACCGGCAGGCTGGAGTGAGGCGGCACCGTGGGGCGCGCTTCAACCGAGACGGTCTCGGTCGTCGAGCCCCCTTTCTGGGAGGCCCAGCTCTGGCTCGCTGCGATCTCGATGGCCAGTTCGGTTTCCCCCACCAGCGGCCACTGAAACTTGTTCTTGGTGGTCACCTTCTCGCTCAGGCTGTAGGTGTCGGTCTTCGACCAGTTGGTGGCCTTGTCGTACTTCAGGGTCACCACCACCTGCTGGGGCAGGTCGGTGTAGTTGGTCGCATTGGCCGTGATGGTCTTGACCAGCTGCTTGCCGCTCTCGGTGACCTGACCATGGCTGAAGGAGTCGGGTTCCAGGGTATATGAGAAGTTGCTTACCTTGATGGAGCTCTTCTCCCCGCAACGATATCCGGAGCAGCCGCCGTCATTATTTCCCTTTATCAGCCAGCCATCGCCAACCCGGGTAACATCCATATCTTCCCCGACATAGGGGCTATGATTTCCACCCACCCAGGCGTATCCCAAATAATGGGCGAGATAACTGACTGGCTTGATAAAATAATCATTGTCGTGGACAAGACGCCATTGCACATCGACCTCATCACCCGCCGGAATATTCCAGTCAGAGAGTGTTGGTATTTCTCCGGAAACCGGTGAGTTGGGATAACACCAGGTTTCTCCGGCAGTGCCCTGTTTGATTTCGCCATTATATCCCGGCCCCATAATCACCCAGCGATCAGCCAGCCCGGTGATCTGCCACTGCCCCATGCGGCTGACCAGATTACCCTTGATACTCATGGCTTCATCGCGGGTCAGAGGACGGTAACCACTGGCACAGACGCCCGTGCCAAGACCCGCCCACTTGACCTGATCAGGGTAGACAGGTTCAGCCGCCTGCACCTGAGCGAGCATCAATGAAGACGCCAAAAACGCCAGATTGGCGGTAATTATTCTATTCATCATTTATCCCTCTTTCAGACATACGATAATTGTTATTGTGTAGAAATATCCTTTTTCATTTGACAGGTATGGACTCCGACAAAACCTGACACAAATAAAATAAACCACCAAAAAACATCCATGACAAACAAAATAATGGTGATACAGGAAAATAATTAGAGCGATGACTTTATTGAGGAATAAATCATAAATATTGTGACAGTCATTATTTAATGGCTGCCACAATATGGTGAAACCATATTAAATAAGAAGATGCTGAATTACTCTTCCGGATTGATCACTTCAATTCCCTGCAATATTCCATCCGCCGAACGGATCAATACCAGCTCGCTCCCGGCATGCAGATCGGCGGCCGAACCGTTGACCCAGCGCACCTGCGGATTGAGTGGCACAGTGCCCAGGGTGGCCAGCGTGAGCTGCCGGTCATCGAAGGATTGCAGGCGATCTTGCGCCCGCTGCCAGGGCTGATTGGCCAGCGGGGCTCTGGCGGCCAGCAGCTCAATCCGGGTGGCAACGCCATCGGCCACCAGCAGGGCGAGCTGGTCGCCGGGTTTGAGTGGCTGCGGCCAAATCTCCCCCTGCCGCCAGACGGCGGCACTGCCCTGCTCCACCTCGGCCCCCTGAAATTGCAGGCGGATGCCGTCGCTGTGCTCCAGCTCCACCAGCCACAATTCGTCGGCTCCCGCCTGCGCCGCCCAGAGCGGCACACCCAGCATCCATGCACACCACTTTCTCGATTGTTCCATCTTCGTTCGTCCCTGAACAAAAAGCCCATGCTGGACAAGCATGGGCTTCATTCGGGAGCATTTCTAATCGGAACGCAGAGATCGGATCAGTCATCCTCGCGGCAGCGGCTCAGGCGCATGCCGTCAAACTTGCACTCCAGCTCCAGCCAGCGCCCTTCGAACGGCGCCAGACTGTTGTCCGAGGTGGTGTAGCCCCAGATCCGCCCCCCTTCGACCGGCCCTTCCAGATCCATCTCGTCCTTGTCATCTTCGTCGAGGGCTTCGACCTTGCGCACATAGCGCACGCCGTTCTCCACCACCCCCTTCATCTCGACCCAGGTACCGCCGAGATCATCCTCGTTGAGCCAATCCTTGAAGCGGGTCTGGTCGTCGATCACGAACGGCATGCCGTTGACCATCAACTGGCCAAGCTGCCAGGTGGTGCGGCCGGTCAGTTTGAATTCGGTCGCCTGTGCGGTGCCAAGTGGCAACAAGATCAGCAACAGGAGGGCGCAGAGAGACTTCTTCATCAGGGATCCTCGGGGTTACACTGGCAAACAGGATGCCGAATCCGGTGTGAAAAGAGCGTGAAACGCTCGCCAACCAGGAGAGCAAAGCATGAAGATTTTGGTAGTGGAAGACAATCCTCAGGTGGCGGAAACCATCATGGATTATCTGGAGCTGGCCGGTCACCGCCTCGATTGTGCCTATCACGGTCAGGCGGCGCTGCAACTGCTGGAGGAGCAGCGTTTCGACGTCATCATCATGGATGTGATGATGCCGCGCCTCGATGGCCTCAGCACGGTGGCGCGCCTGCGCGAGCAGGGGATTGCCACTCCCGTGCTGTTTCTCACCGCCCGCGACAGCCTGGAAGACAAGCTGGCAGGCTTCAAGGCGGGAGGGGATGACTATCTGGTCAAGCCGTTCGCCATGGAGGAGCTGGAGGTGCGACTGCAAGCCCTCAGCCTGCGTGGCCCGCGCGGCGATGTGGGGGCCATCAGCTTTGGCGATCTGACGGTCGATGTCGCCAGCGGCCGCGCCACCCGCGCCGGTGAGCCCCTCAAGCTCGGCAAGATCCCGTTCCAAATCCTCGCCCTGCTGGCCCGCCGCGCCCCCGCCATCGTCAGCCGTCAGGAGGTGCTCGACACCGTCTGGGGGGATGAGGAGCCCGACTCCGATGCCCTGCGCAGCCATATCTACGCCCTGCGCAACGCGCTCGACAAACCCTTCCCCACTCCCATGCTGGAGACCCTGCACGGTCAGGGCTACCGACTGGTGAGCGCATGAGCCTGCCGAGCCTGCGCCGCCGCCTGATCATGGCGCTCGGCGGCGCCGGGGTGGTGCTGCTGATCCTGCTCTCCGGCCTGATGCTGGTGGCCGAAGACAAGATGGAGGAGCTGAGCCTGCGCCACTGGCTGGAAGCCGAAGTGACCCGCTACAGCGATGACTGGCTGCGACTCGGCCCGGCTGCGGCAGCCCCGAGCCCCAGACAGTTCTCCAGCTACTGGACCGAGGCGGGCCGCCTGCCGAAATGGCTGAAGCCCTACCAGACCCCCGGCTTTTTCGAGCACCAGCTGGGCAAGGAGGACAAACACTTTCTGGTGGCCCGTCACCCCTCCGGCGAGGGACTGCTCTATCTGGTGTTCAACGACGACGCCGATGACTACCTCGACCCCTACGAAGACAAGCTGCATCTGGCGACCCGGCTGATCGGGGTGACCCTGCTGCTGGGCTGCCTCGGCTTCGGCATCTGGCTGGTACGCCATATCACAGGGCCGCTGCAACGGCTGCAACAGAGGGTCGCCCACCTCACCCCGGATCAGGCGGATTTCGAGCCCGACGCCCCCTGGCAGGAGCTGCGGGATATCGAGCTGGCGCTGCTGGCCGGCAAACAGGAGGTGAGCGCAGTGTTCGCCCGCGAGCAGGAGTTCAGCCGCTTCGCCAGCCACGAGCTGCGCACCCCCAACATGGTGATCCAGGGCTCGGCCGCCCTGCTCGGCAAGGTGACGGATCTGCCCGCGCCAGCCGCCCGCGCCACCACCCGCATCCGCGCCGCCGCCGACGAGATGGCGCTGCTCACCGAGACCTTCCTGCTGCTGGGCCGCAAGGAGGCAGTGGAGCGACCGCTGCAACAGGTGACCCCGCTGATCCGTCAGGAGCTGGCCCGCCTCGCTCCGCTGTTGCAGCGGGAGGCCCTCGATATCCGGCTTAATCTGGACGAGAGCAGCGAAGTAAACGCCCCCCTCTCCCTGCTCGCCATCGCCCTCGGCAACCTGCTGAAAAATGCCCTGAGCTATGCCGAGGGACATATCGACATCGAGCTGTGTGGCCCGGTGCTCACCATCAGCAACCCGACGGCGGCGGCGCCGGATCAGATCCTCGGCTACGGCTGTGGCCTCACCATCATCCAGCGCATCTGCGAGAAGCTGGGCTGGCAGATCGATACCCGGCTCGAGGATGGCGTATTTAGCGCCCGGCTGGCGATGATCACTGCCGAACAGTTCCCTCTCCCTTTGGGAGAGGGTTAGGGTTAGGGTGAGGGCGCAGTGGCACCGCCAACCCACCAGCCAGATAGCAACAAGGCGCCCGAGGGCGCCCTGTTTCTATCTGACGGATGCAAGCCTGAGGCTCACTCCGCCGGTTTGTTCTTGCGGCTCGCCTTGAGTTCGAGGAACTCGATGATCTTGCCGGCCACATCCTTGCCGGAGGCGGCTTCCACCCCTTGCAATCCGGGGGAGGAGTTGACCTCCAGCACCAGCGGGCCACGGGCGCTGCGCAGGATATCGACCCCCGCTACATCCAGCCCCATGATCTTGGCGGCCTGCACCGCGGTGGCGCGCTCTTCCGGGGTGATCTTGATCGCCTCGGCGGTGCCGCCACGGTGCAGGTTGGAGCGAAACTCCCCCGGCTGGGCCTGACGGCGCATGGCGGCAACCACCTTGCCGTTGACCACCAGACAGCGGATATCGGCGCCATTGGCCTCGCGGATATACTCCTGCACCAGAATGTTGTTGTTGGTCTGGATAAAGGCCTCGATCACGCTCTCGGCGGCTTTCTGGGTCTCGCAGAGCACCACGCCAATCCCCTGGGTTCCCTCCAGCAGCTTCACCACCAGCGGCGCCCCGCCCACCATGGTGATGAGGTCGGGCACGTCGTGGGTGCTGTGGGCATAGCCGGTGATGGGCAGGCCGATGCCGTGGCGGGAGAGCAGTTGCATCGCCCGCAGCTTGTCGCGGGAACGGCTGATGGCCACCGAGCTGTTGAGGGCCATGGTGTTCATCATCTCGAACTGGCGCAGCACGGCGGTGCCGTAGGCGGTAATGCTGGCCCCGATCCGCGGGATCACGGCGTCATAGCTTCCCAGCTCCCCACCCTCGTAGTGAATGGAGGGGTTGTGGGAAGCGATATTCATATAGCAGCGCAGGGTGTCGAGCACCTCTACCTGATGACCGCGCGCCTGTGCCACCTCGACCAGACGGCGGGTGGAGTAGTTTTTCGGCTCACGGGATAAAATGGCGATCTTCATGACAATTCCGCTAGAAGGCTGTGCCTGGGCAGGATGGGGCGGGAGAGTATAAGGTGCCACAGCGCCAAGACAACGCCAATTGTTTATCCTGACAACAAGACAAACCACACCAAACCGCACGCTACCACATCACTGTGACCAACAGGTTAAACGGCGGCTCTGCGCAGGTTGTTCAACCCGTGCAAGGATGCCGCCGTTTCTCGTTAAAGATCAACCGGTGTCACGCGGGAGTCAGTTCAGGTTTGGCCCCAACCAGCGCTCGGCCTCTGCCAGCGTCATCCCCTTGCGAACGGCGTAATCTTCCACCTGATCTTGCTGGATCTGCGCCACCGCGAAGTATTTGCTCTCGGGGTGGGAGAAGTACCAGCCCGACACCGCCGCCCCCGGCCACATGGCGTAGGATTCGGTGAGCTGCATGCCGATGGCCTGCTCCACCTCCAGCAGCTCCCAGATGCTCCCCTTCTCGGTGTGCTCCGGGCAGGCCGGATAACCGGGGGCCGGGCGGATGCCCTGATAGTTCTCGCGAATGAGCTCCTCGTTGCTGAGGGCCTCGTCGGGAGCATAACCCCAATGCACCTTGCGCACCTGCTCGTGCAGATACTCGGCAAAGGCTTCGGCCAGACGGTCGCACACCGCCTGAATAAGGATGGCGTTGTAGTCATCGTGCTGCGCCTTGTAGGCCTTGGCGATGGCCTCCTCACCGATGCCGCCGGTCACCGCGAAGGCGCCGATCCAGTCGGGCTTGCCGCTCTCTTTCGGCGCCACATAGTCCGCCAGACAGTAGTTGGGGAAGCCCTGCTTCTCGCTCTGCTGGCGCAGGTGGTGCAGCACCTTGATGACCTCGGTGCGGGACTCGTCGCTGTAGACCTCGATGCTATCCCCCACTGCGTTGGCCGGGAACAGGCCGATAATACCGGCGCAGCGCACGCTCTGATCCTTTTCCAGCTGATCCAGCATGGCGTTGGCATCGGCAAACAGCTTGGTCGCCTCCTCGCCGATGATCTCGTCCTCGAGGATGCGCGGATACTTGCCCGCCAGCTCCCAGCTGAGGAAGAACGGCGTCCAGTCGATGTAGGGGCGCAGCACCGAAATGGCCACATCTTCGAACTTCTGCACCCCGAGCTCGCGGGGCTTGGGCGGCTGGTAGCCAACCCAGTCCAGCTGGTGCCGGTTGGCGCGGGCATGGGCCAGACTGACCGGGCGGGAGCGCGGCTGCTTGCGGGCATGCTGATCCCGGGCGATCTCGTACTCCTTGTCGATGCGGGCGACAAACGCCTCCTTGAGATCCGGGCTAAGCAGGCTCTGGGCCACCCCTACCGCGCGGGAGGCGTTGGAGACATAGACCACAGGCTCCGAGTAGTTCTGCTCGATCTTCACCGCAGTGTGCGCCTTGGAGGTGGTGGCACCGCCGATCAGCAGCGGCAGCTTGAAGCCCTGACGCTCCATCTCTTTGGCCACGTGCACCATCTCGTCCAGCGACGGGGTGATGAGACCCGACAACCCGATGATATCGGCGCCGACCTCCCGCGCAGTCTTGAGAATGGTCTCGCAGGAGACCATGACCCCGAGGTCGACAATCTCGAAGTTGTTGCACTGCAGCACCACCCCGACGATGTTCTTGCCGATGTCGTGCACGTCCCCTTTCACGGTCGCCAGCACGATTTTGCCGTTGCTGGAGCCGCCCGATTTTTCCGCCTCGATATAGGGCTGCAGATAGGCCACCGCCCGCTTCATCACCCGCGCCGATTTCACCACCTGCGGCAGGAACATCTTGCCCGCACCGAACAGGTCGCCGACCACGTTCATGCCATCCATCAACGGCCCTTCGATGACGTGCAGCGGCTTCTCGGCGCCAGCGCGCGCCTCTTCGGTATCCTCTTCGATAAAGTCGGTGATCCCCTTGACCAGCGCGTGCTCCAGCCGCTTGCCCACCGGCCAGCTGCGCCACTCCTGATCCCGCGGATCCTCAGCCTGGGCACCGGCACCGCGATACTTCTCGGCGATGGCCAGCAGCTCCTCGGTGGCGTTGTCATTGAGGTTGAGCACCACCGCCTCGACCTTCTCTTTCAGCTCCGCCGGAATGTCTTCATAGATGGCGAGCTGACCGGCGTTGACGATCCCCATGTCCATGCCGTTCTTGATGGCGTGGTAGAGGAAGACGGCGTGAATGGCTTCGCGCACCGGCTCGTTGCCGCGAAACGAAAACGAGACGTTGGAGACGCCGCCGGAGATCATGGCGTGGGGCAGGTGCGTTTTGATGTCCTTCACCGCCTCGATGAAGTCCACCGCGTAGTTGTTGTGCTCGTCGATGCCGGTCGCTACCGCGAAGATATTGGGGTCGAAGATGATGTCTTCCGGCGGGAAACCGACCTGATCCACCAGGATCCGGTAGGCACGCTGGCAGATCTCGAACTTGCGGGCGCGGGTATCGGCCTGACCCGCTTCATCGAACGCCATCACGATGACGGCGGCGCCGTAGCGGCGCAGCAGTTTCGCCTGCTGAATGAACTTCTCCTCCCCCTCTTTCATGGAGATGGAGTTGACCACCGGCTTGCCCTGCACGCACTTGAGGCCCGCTTCCAGCACCTCCCACTTGGAGGAGTCGATCATCACCGGCACCCGGGCGATATCCGGCTCACCGGCGATGAGGTTCAGGAAGCGCACCATGGCCGCTTCGGCGTCCAGCATCCCCTCGTCCATGTTGATGTCGATGATCTGGGCGCCGTTCTCCACCTGCTGCTTGGCAACATCGAGCGCCTCGTCGTAGAGCCCCTCCTTGATCAGCCGCTTGAACTTGGCCGAACCGGTGACGTTGGTGCGCTCCCCCACGTTCACGAACATGGATTCAGGGGTAATGATCAGCGGCTCGAGGCCCGACAGGCGGCAGGCCACCGGCAGCTCGGGCAGCACGCGCGGCTTGATGCCCGCCACGGCGTCGGCCATGGCGCGAATATGGGTCGGGGTGGTGCCGCAGCAACCGCCGACCATGTTGAGGAAGCCGCTTTGGGCCCACTCGCGGATATGCTCCGCCATCTCGACGGCATCGAGGTCGTACTCACCGAACGCATTGGGCAGACCGGCGTTGGGGTGGGCGCTGACGCAGGATTCGCTGATGCGCGACAGCTCTTCGACATACTGACGCAGCTCATCCGGCCCCAGCGCACAGTTGAGGCCGAACGACACCGGTTTGACGTGGCGCAGCGAGTGGTAGAAGGCTTCGGTGGTCTGGCCGGAGAGGGTACGGCCGGAGGCATCGGTAATGGTGCCGGAGATCATCACCGGCAGGCTGTAGCCCAGCGCCTCGAACACCCCTTCCACCGCGAAGGCGGCGGCCTTGGCGTTGAGGGTATCGAAGATGGTCTCGATCAGGATGATGTCGGCGCCGCCCTCGATCAGGGCATGGGTCGATTCGGTGTAGGCGGCCACCAGCTGGTCATAGGTGACGTTGCGCTTGCCGGGATCGTTCACATCCGGCGAGATGGAGGCGGTGCGGTTGGTGGGGCCCAACACCCCTGCCACGAAACGCGGCTTGGCGGGATCTTTTGCCGTCCACTCGTCTGCCACGGCGCGGGCCAGACGGGCGGCTTCACGGTTGATCTCGGCCGAGAACTCTTCCATCTCGTAATCGGCCATGGCGATGCGAGTGGCGTTGAAGGTGTTGGTCTCGAGAATGTCGGCCCCGGCAGCGCAATACTGCTCGTGGATCTCGCGGATCACCGCCGGACGGGTCAGCACCAGCAGATCGTTGTTGCCCTTGATGTCGGTATGCCAGTCGGCAAACCGCTCACCCCGATAATCCGCCTCCCCCAGCTTGTAGCCCTGGATCATGGTGCCCATGGCCCCGTCGATGATCAGGATCCGCTCCCTGAGGCAGGCTTCCAGCTTCTTTGTTACGTCCGACTGCTTGCTCGGCTCTCTGCTCGACATTACGTTCGACACCGCGTGTTCCTCTTACATCCATGCAACTGCGTAAACAGCATCCTAACAGCAAACAAATAAAATGGAAATCTAGCCGTCTATCAGTCCAAATGCGCCACCATATACTCATTTATGGGTAATGAGTAACATAGGGCCCGAGAGTAACCTATGCCCGTCCTGCATAGGGATACGTGCTTGCTGTCTACCAACGAGAAAAAAATAACTATGAGCGTCTACTACACACTCTGTTTTCTGGCAGCGTTGGCGATTTTTATCGCCTTTGCCAACCAGTATGTTGTGAAGATCCAGACCACCATCGCCATTACTGCGGGCTCCATGCTGATCTCCGCACTGCTGGTGCTGTTTGGCAAACTGGGTTGGTTCAATCTGGAACCTCTTGCCGTCAAGACCATGGAGAGCATCGACTTCCAGAACTTCCTGCTGAAGGGGATTCTGGGCTTCCTGCTGTTCGCCGGTGGCCTTGGCATCAACCTCAAGGCGCTGCGTAGCCAGAAGTGGGAGATCACCATTCTGGCCATCATTGCCACCCTGCTCTCCACCTTCCTCATCGGCTACGGCTTCTGGTTTATCGCCAAGCTGCTGGGCTGGGAGTTGCCGCTGGTCTACTGCATGCTGTTCGGCGCGCTGATCTCCCCCACTGACCCGATTGCCGTACTGGCCATCGTCAAGAAGATGAAAGCGCCACCCCAGATCGCCATCCAGATCGAAGGGGAATCCCTGTTCAACGACGGTGTTGGCCTCGTCATCTTCGCTACCGTGTTTGCCGTCGCCTTTGGCGGTGTCGAGCCCACCTTCGGTAGCGTGGCCGGTCTGTTCCTGCACGAAGCCCTCGGCGGCATCCTGTTCGGCGCCGTGCTGGGCCTCATCGCCCACGTGATGATCAGCGCCACCGATGACGGTTCATTGGAGCTGCTGCTGACCCTCTGCATCCCGACCGCCGGCTTCGCCTTTGCCAACATGATCGGCGTCTCCGGCGCACTGGCCATGGTGGTCACCGGCATCATGATCGGCAACTGGACCCGTCACTCCGGCTTCTCCGAGCAGAGCAGCCATCACCTGGATCACTTCTGGGAGTTGATGGACCAGTTCCTCAACGCCCTGCTGTTCCTGCTGATCGGTCTGGCGCTGGTACTGCTGGATCTCGCCTGGCGTGACTGGATCCTGCTGGTCATTGCGGTGCCGCTCTGCCTGGGCGCCCGCTTTATCAGCGTGTCGCTGCCCTATGTGGCTTTCCGCCGATTCCGCAATTACAACACCTTCTCGGTGCGGATCCTCACCTGGGGTGGCCTGCGCGGTGGTCTGGCGATGGCGATGGCACTGGCACTCCCCTCCGGCGTCATGATGATCCCGGAACATGGCGTCGACCTGCGTCAGGTCATCCTGGTGATGACCTACTCGGTGGTGATGTTCTCCATCGTGGTGCAAGGCATGACCATCACCCCGATGATCACGGCTGCCAAGAAGGCCTGTGGCGACTACTGAGTCGGCCCACTGTGCTGATTGCAGAATGAGAGAGGGCTCCCGTCGGGAGCCCTCTTTTTATGGCGGATAGTTGCGAATATTTGCTGCTGATAGCACCTTGATTACACAGAGGAAAAGCGTACTGACTTCAACATCGGCAAATTATTGTTTGCTTTTTATTCATTTCGAGGAGAGAATGCGCGTCGGCTAGTTAATCAGCCCTGTTTATGTTTACCCTGCAATGCTTCACCTCACGATGAATCCTGCCAGTACCCGCATAACCTTCTTCTGATTTACTCGCCTTGAGAACCGTCAGGCTGTCTGCCTGCGTTGCCCGGCTCTCACGGTGCAGACCCGATCTGCCCACCCAATTTGATTTATGCATCAGCATATTCCTTGAAAGTGCAGACGCCCCTTAACCGGGCTGGGTATTCCTGCGCGCTTGTCGTTCACCCAATCGACCGCGCCCATTGACCTGACATTTGCCAATACAAGGAGCAAACACCTAATTTATATAGAGAAATACCATGATGAAAGCAGTACAAACACACAAGCCCCTGCGTCGCAGCAAGCCCATCAACCTGCCTGTGCAAGAGCACGACAATGATGCGTTTCTGATCCAGTTCAGCACCCGCTTCAGCGGCGGTTTCGCCATCTCCTGTGATGGTATCGCTGGCGAGTTCTCCATCGAAGACCTCAACTGATCCTGCCTGCCCTCCGGCAGCGCCCGATGCAGACAGGCCGCAACTCACGGCGGCCTCTTTGCTTCTCTCACGCCTTTAGCCAGACCCGGCCTCTTGCTTGTCACTCAGCCTGACAGCCACCTCGCCATTCGCTTTCCCGCTCTCTGACCTTGATCACTGCTCCAGCAGCAGGCACTCATCGGCATCTTCGCTCAACTTGACCAGTCGACTGCGCACCAGCCCCAGCTTGGCCAGCAGGCCGATGGATCGCTCGTTGCCCGGAGTGACGATGGCAACTACCTGCCCGATCCCCAACCGGCTTTTGCCATCGGCAAGGGCGGCCTGCGCCGCTTCAATGGCGTAGCCCTGACCGCGATATTGCGGCAGGAAGGCGTAACCGATATCGACCTGCTCCAGGGTATCGCGCTTGATCAAACCGCAGATACCGAGGCTGACACCGTCCTCCTTGCGCTCCACCAGATAGAGTCCGTGACCATAGCGGGCATAGCTGACCGCCGGCCCCTGCTGGATATACTCCTGCGCCTGCTCCAGGGTGCGAATGCCCCGATCGCCGATGTAGCGATAAAAGTCGCCGTCATTGAGCAGCTCAAGGATGAAGGGGGCATCGGTGGCGATCATTTCGCGCAGGATCAGGCGGGAGGAGGCAATCATGGCAAGGGCTCTCAAACGGAAAGTGAAGGGCAAAGAGTGCCCCGTCACTCCCGGGCTGGCAAGCCTGTGGCACCATCGGCCATGAAAAAGGGGCCGCGTTGGCCCCTGATGAGATGGGATAAACGGGCTCAGGCAGCCAGCAACCCGGCGTAGCCATTACCCTGCTCGCGCAGCGCAGTGAACTGGGCGGCGCAATCGGCCCAGCTCAGCCCCAACGCGTCTGCCACCTTGTGGGGCCACTCGGGTGGCGCCTCTTCCCCCACATCGGATTGCGCAGCCAGCACGATCGCCAGATGGATCAACCCGGCCTCGGGAGAGAACTCCTTGGCCAGCATGGGGTTGTAGTGATACTCCACCGCATTGCTGATGGTCTCGGGGAACTTCCAGTAGCGTGCCATGGCCGCCCCGACCTGGGCATAGTTGAAGCCGACCACCAGCTCTTCCGCCTTGGCCCGCCCCTTGTGCAACTCCAGATCGTGGATGTGATGGACGGTGTTTTCCGGCAGGCCCACATGCATCACCAGTCGGCCAAGATCGTAGAGCAGGGCGCAGGTAAAGACCTCATCCCCCTTCATCCCCTTCTTCACCGCCAGACGACGCGCCAGCTCCGCCACGTTGAAGACGCAGCCCCAGAAATGTTTGAGGTCAATGCCGGGCACCGCAGTGACCGATTCGGTGAGCCCGCAGGCCAGCACCATGTTGCGCACCATCGCCAACCCCAGCCGCACCGCGGCTTCATTGACGGTGCCGATCTGACGACTGCTGCCGAATTTGGCCGAGTTGGCCAGGCGCAGCAACTTGGCGGAGATGACAGGGTCCTTGTTGATCAACTTGCTGATCTTGAGCAGATCCGGATCCTTTTCATTGAAGGTCTGGATCAAATCGCGCATCACTTCCGGGATCTGGGGCAGTAGCTTGGGCTCGGCCAGCAGGGAATCTATCGTGGGCATAGGCGTGTCCATCCATGTTATCTGTGTTCCAACCTGTTTGCCTTGGCAAACTCCTCCTAATTATGGGTAACAAATGGCCTCCCCATCGGATTGTTTATTCGCTGGTCATTCAAGGTGTTAGTCACATTCAGGCTATACTGGCCGCCACATTCACTGTTGCGGATATCCCATGAACGACACTCAGGAATTTTTTGATGAAGACGCGCTGCTGGAGATGGTGGAGAACCAGCTCAACGACGGTCACCCGCCCCATGTGAAGGCGACCCTGATGCGGCTGGTAATGAAGGGCACCCCGCGGGAAGAGGCGCTGCAATATATCGCCTGCGCCCTCGGGGCCGAGCTGATGGCGATGGAGGCCGATCAGGGCCCCTTCAATCTGACCCGTTACGGCGAGTTCCTCGACAGCCTGCCCGAGATGCCGTGGGCAGACGACTGACCCGAGCTGGATGACGGATGCAAAAAGGGCGGGTGCCAATGGCCCCGCCCTTGTTGCATGGATCCGCTCCGGATCAGAACTGGGAGTTGATGATCACCTCTTCCCCCAGCGCCCCTGCCAACGGCAGTGGCCGATAGCTGGAGTTGGCGGCCCGCAGCAGACGAATGCCGCGAATGCCGACCTCCTGCGCCGCCTTGATATCCCCATCGGCGTCGCCGTAGAAGAGCTTCATCTGCTTATCCTTGAGCCACTGCACCTTGGTGTTCTGGCCCGGCTGATCACCGGCGAAGATCACCGGATTGAGCTGGTCGGCCGGAATATTCATGGTCTGCTGCAAGGTCTGGCTCACGGTTTCGGTCTTGGTGGCCGAGCGGCCGGTGACGAAATAGATGTGGTCTCCGCGCTTGAGATGCATGGCGATGAGCGCCTTGCCCACCTCTTTCGGCATGCTGAACGCATCCCAGCCATTGTTCATCTTCTCCCAGAAGGCGGGGTTCTTCAGATAGCTCTCGTCGTTGGGCGAGAACTCCTGCTTGCCGCGATAAAAACCCGGGCTGGAGAAGAGCAGGGTATCGTCGATATCAAACCCGACCGCCATCGGGGGCAGGCCATCCAGACTCTTGGCAATCTGCTCCACCGACACCCAGTGGATCGGCGCCTGCTGGGCCAGAGTGACGGTGGTGACACCGGCAGGGATTGGCTGAACGGTAGCGGCTTGACCCGCCACGGCAGGCAGAGAGAGGGCCGCAGCCAGCAAGGAGGCAAGCAGCGCCGGACGAGAGATGTGTTTCATAAGGCAGGTTGTCATCTTCAATCAAAAGAGGGGGCCAATAGTGCCCCCATCCCGCCTCTCAAATCTGTGAATGCTCCTGCAAAAGGGAGCATTTGACGCCCGATAATTAATCCTCGATTGGCAGCAGATCGGTAAAGACAAAGCCGTCGCGCAGCACTGTCTCGCCGACCCGAATGCCGAGCGGACGGGAGAACATGGGGCCATCATAGGCCAGGGTGTGAAACTCGCCGTTCTCGCCGCACGGATCGACCCCCTCCGGCAGCGCCGCCAGCAGCACCTCGTCAAAATCGTGGCCACCCAGGCTGGCATCCAGCTTGTTCGGGTCGAGAGCACTGATCCGCGCCTTCAACCCAGCGGCCACCATCTGCGGCGCCAGTTCACGGGTATTGCTGCCCCACAGCGGGAACAGTGGTTCGATGCCGGTGCCTGCCAGCTGCTTTTCACGGTAGGCGCGCACATCCTCGAGGAACAAGTCGCCAAAGGCCATATGGCGGATCCCCTGTGCCACCACATCGGCGATAAAGCCGGTCATGATGCGGGCGTAATCCTCGTTGCTGCAGGGCCAGGGCAGATCGATGGTGATGAGGGGCAGCCCGACGCAGGCGGCCTGCTCGGTCAACAGCTGCTTGCGCACCCCGTGCATCGCCACCCGCTCGAATGCCTGATTGAGGGTGGTAAACAGCCCCACCACCTCGATGGCGGGATCTTGCCGCAACTGATGCAGTGCCCATGCGCAATCCTTGCCGCTGCTCCAGGAGAGCAGTACCCGTTTCTTTTCCATCATTCCTCCGCCAGCGGGGCACTCGGATTGCCCCAAAAAGATGCAAGACAGTGTTGCGAATTGCGCGATTTACACACAAGAGGCAGGCAGCATACTCTCGATCACCTGTATATGCCCCTTGCACGGGGTGACAATAACTAAAAAAACCGATGGGAAACATACGGATATGACCACGACCACACAACAACACGATCACGCCCGCCCCCTCAATCGACAGGATTACAAAACCCTGAGTCTGGCTGCCCTCGGCGGCGCGCTGGAGTTTTACGACTTCATCATCTTCGTCTTCTTCGCCGTGGTCATCGGCGAGCTGTTCTTCCCGGCCGATATTCCCGAGTGGCTGCGCCAGTTCCAGACCTTCGGCATCTTCGCCGCCGGTTATCTGGCCCGCCCGCTCGGCGGCATCATCATGGCCCACTTTGGCGATCTCATCGGTCGCAAGCGGATGTTCACCCTCAGCATCATCATGATGGCGCTGCCGACCCTGTTGATCGGTCTGCTGCCCACCTATGCGGTGCTCGGCATCGGCGCCCCCATCGCCCTGCTGGGACTGCGGATCCTGCAAGGCGCCGCCATCGGCGGTGAAGTGCCGGGCGCCTGGGTGTTTGTCGCCGAGCACGTCCCTGCCCGTCGGGTCGGGGTCGCCTGCGGCACGCTCACGGCGGGATTGACGGCCGGCATCCTGCTCGGCTCCCTCATCGCCACTGCGGTCAACAAGAGCCTGACCCCGGCCGAAGTGAGTGACTGGGGCTGGCGAGTGCCCTTCCTGCTCGGCGGTATCTTCGGCATCGTCGCCATGTACCTGCGTCGCTGGTTGCACGAGACCCCGGTCTTCGCCGAGATGAAAGCCAACAAGACCCTGGCTGACGAACTGCCCCTCAAGTCGGTGCTGCGCAACCACAAGAGCAGCGTGGTGGTCTCCATGCTGCTCACCTGGCTGCTCTCCGCCGGTATCGTGGTGGTGATCCTGATGACCCCCACCTATCTGCAGAAGGTCTATGGCATCAGCCCGGCTGACGCCCTGACCGCCAACTCGCTGGCCATCGTGGCCCTGACCCTCGGCTGCATCGTCTATGGTCGACTGATCGACCTGCTGGGCAGCGGTCTCACCTTCATGTTCGGCTCCCTGCTGCTGGCGGGCTCCAGCTACGCCTTCTATCACGGTCTGGCGGCCGGTACGAGCCAGCTGGTGCCGCTCTACATGCTGGCGGGCTTTGCGGTCGGGATTGTCGGCGCCGTGCCTTACGTGATGGTCAACGCCTTCCCGCCGGTGGTGCGCTTCTCCGGTCTGTCGTTCTCCTACAACGTGGCCTACGCCATCTTCGGCGGCCTCACCCCGATGGCGGTGACCCTCTGGATGAAGAGCGACATGCTGGCCCCCTCCCACTATGTGGTGAGCCTGTCGGTGCTGGGTTTCGCCATCGGTCTCTGGCTCTGGTTCCAGCAACGGGCCATCCGGCAGCAGCAAGCGCCGCAAGCGGCCTGACCCGAACAACAAGCCCCGGTATCTGCCGGGGCTTTTTTGTACTGCTTATGTTCAGTTTCGCCAGCATAAGATAGCCTCCCTCTGGGGCCTGCCACCCGCATCGCCCCATGGCTTCCAACTCTTTATCCGAGGCTCAAGATGTTCTTTCAGGTCGTATTACTCACCTTGCTGGCGCTGCTGCCCATGGTCAACCCGCCCACCACGGCCACCCTGCTGCTGGGGCTGAGCAAGGGGATGTCGCGCGAACACGTGCGCCGTCAGGTCAATCTGGCCGCCATCTATCTGTTCTGCACCCTCTGCATCACCTTCTTTATCGGATCCTCGATCCTGGATCTGTTCGGGATCTCCATTCCGGGCTTGCGCCTGGCCGGTGGCCTCATCATCGGCTTTATCGGCTTTCGCATGCTGTTCCCCGCCCCCAGCCAGCAGAGCGGGGTCGATATCAACCAGAGCATTGCCTTCGTACCGCTCACCATGCCCAGCATGTGCGGGCCAGGTACCATGGCGCTGGTAATAAGCGGGGCAGCCCAGATTGCCGAGCTGCCTGACGAGTACAACCGCCTCACCATCTACGCCGGTGTGGTAACGGCGTTTGCCCTGATGAGCCTGATCAGCTGGGGAGTATTGAAGCTGGCGGATCCGGTCTGCAAGATCCTGGGCGCCACCGGCATCGATGCCATGACCCGCATCATGGGCTTCCTGCTGGTCTGCATGGGTATGCAGTTTTGCATCAACGGCATCAAGGAAGTGGCACAGGATCCGGTCTTCCACGGCGGCCAGACCGTGCAAACCGCACCGGCGCTACCAAAGGCTTCCGGCACGTTTGATCAGTTGCCGCAGAAGCCCACCGGCTCTGATTGAAAACGGTATCAAAAAGTCCCTGACGATCTGCACTGATCTTGTCCCTGATCATGTTATTGACACACAAATGAGTTAGTTTGTTTTTCATACAGACTGTATTCAGATGGACGCTGATAGGTTTGTTGATGAATACCCACTCAACTTCAGGAGAGTATGCAGATGGACAAGATGCTGACCGAAATAGGGAGCCATAGCCTGTTTCACGAGTACCTGAACGTGGTTGGGATTGCGAGCCCATCCCTCGCCAAGATCGAGCAACGCTGGGAATATAAAGATCAAGAGCAGCTGGTTGCCAAAATCCAGATCGACAAACAGGGTAACGCTCGCTATTTCATCGACGCCCGCGCCATATCCGTCAACTGATACCGAATAACCCGCCAGCCCCGGTCCAACGACCGGGGCTTTTTGTTGCCTGTGGTTCCCTGAATAGCAAAACCCCGGCAAGAGCCGGGGTTTGAATGCGTCGGGTTACGCCGCTGCGCGGCTAACCCAAACCTACGAAGTGCCACCCACGGTGAGCTGGTCCAGTTTGAGGGTGGGCTGGCCGACACCGACCGGCACGCTCTGCCCCTCCTTGCCGCAGATGCCAACCCCGCGATCCAGCGCAAGGTCGCTACCCACCATGGAGACCTGGCTCATCGCCTCGGGGCCGTTGCCGATCAGGGTCGCGCCCTTGATGGGAGCGGTGATCTTGCCATCCTCGATGAGGTAAGCCTCGGAGGCGGAGAAGACAAACTTGCCGGAGGTGATGTCCACCTGACCGCCACCGAAGTTGGGGGCATAAATGCCCTTCTTCACCGAGGCGATGATCTCGGCCGGATCGTACTGACCCGCCAGCATGTAGGTGTTGGTCATGCGCGGCATCGGCATGGCGGCGTAGGATTCGCGGCGCCCGTTGCCGGTGAGCGGCACCCCCATCAGGCGGGCGTTCTGCTTGTCCTGCAGGTAACCCTTGAGGATGCCGTTCTCGATCAGCACGTTGTAGCCGCCCGGCGTCCCCTCGTCATCGATGGAGACGGAGCCGCGCCGACCCGGCAGGGTGCCATCATCGACGATGGTACAGTGCTTGGAGGCCACCTGCTCGCCGATGCGGCCAGCAAATGCGGAAGATCCCTTGCGGTTGAAATCCCCCTCCAGACCATGACCTACCGCCTCGTGCAGCAGCACGCCGGGCCAGCCGGAGCCCAGCACCACCGGCATGGTACCGGCTGGCGCGTCGATGGCTTCCAGATTGACCAGCGCCTGACGCACCGCTTCACGCACATAGCCAAAGGCGCGGCTCTCCAGCCCGTCCAGTTCGAGGAACCAGTCGTAACCAAAGCGCCCGCCGCCACCGGCACTGCCACGCTCGCGGCGATCGCCCTTCTCGGCGATCACGGTCACCGACAGACGCACCAGCGGACGCACATCGGCGGCCAGGGTGCCGTCGGTGGCGGCCACCAGCACCTCTTCGTAGACGCCGCTGATGGAGGCCATCACCTGATTGATGGCGGGATCCAGACTTCTGGCGAACTTGTCCATCTGCTCCAGCAGGGCGATCTTCTGATGCTTGTCGAGGGTCTGCAGCGGATCCATGGCCGGATAGAGCAGGTTCGCTTCGGTGCGGGCCCACGCCTTCACCTTGCCGTGAGCACCGGCTGCGGCGATGCCGCGAGCGGCAGTCACCGACTGTTGCAGCGCCAGCAGGCTCAGCTCGTCCGAGTAGGCGAAGCCGGTCTTCTCGCCGCTGACGGCGCGCACCCCGACCCCCTGATCGATGTTGTAGCTGCCATCCTTGACGATGCCATCTTCCAGCATCCAGGACTCGTGCCAGCTGCGCTGGAAATAGAGATCGCCGAACTCCACCTGATGGCTCATCAGGCTGCCGAGCAGCTGCTGCAGGCGCCCTTCGTCGAGATCGTTCGGGGCCAACAGGGAGGCACTAACCTGGCTCAATAGACTCAATCTTCTTCTCCACTCTCGTAACGAGCTGTTTTAAATCGTCTTGCCGACGGGTTGGCAACAAGCCACACCATCACAACAAACGGGCATGCTCCAGCACGGGCAAACGGCTGCGTTTCAATTTTTCACCACACCATCAGAGCAAACGGGCGTGTTGCAGCACTGGCATGGTGCGTTTCAATTCGTCGATAAGCCCGGGCTCCATCTGCGCCAGCACTGTGCCGCGCCCGGACTCTTTGCTCGCCAGCACCCGACCCCAGGGGTCGATCACCATGCTGTGGCCCCAGGTCTGGCGCCCCGTTTCGTGAGTGCCGCCCTGATTGGCAGCGACTACGTAGCACTGGTTTTCGATGGCGCGGGCCCGCAGCAGCGGCTCCCAGTGCGCCTCGCCGGTCACGGCGGTAAAGGCGGCAGGCACCAGCAGCACGCGGGCACCGGCACGGGCCAACTGGCGGTAGAGCTCGGGAAAGCGCAGATCATAACAGATCGAGAGGCCGAGGGGACCAAAGGGAGAGTCCACCAACACAGGCGCCTCCCCCGGGCTGAAGGTCTCCGACTCACGGTAGCGACCGTGATTGTCCGCCACATCCACGTCGAACAGGTGGATCTTGTGGTAGTGGCCCCTGAGCTCACCGCTTGGGTCAAACACCAGCGAGCTGGTGTGGATATGGTCGGAACCTGCGATGGTGGTCGGCATAGCCCCGGCCACCAGCCAGATGCCGTAATCGCGGGCCCATTCAGCCAGTTGCTGCTGGATCGGGCCCTCACCTATGGCCTCGGCCCCATCCAGATAACCCTGCCGTTCGCCAAACAGGGCAAAGTTCTCCGGCAGCAGCACCAGCAGCGGCCGCTCTTTGGGCAAGGCCGCCAGTTCGGCGGCGATCTGCTCCCGGTTATCCTGCCAGTGACGGCCAGATACCAGCTGTATTGCGGCTAACCACATGACTCTCTCCTTGTCCGCGTTAATCGCGATCCACAATATTCGGGTCTTTATCCATCTCGCCCAGCAGCTTGCGAAGATGATGCCTGACCAATCCCCGCTGCCCCCGCTCCGCCCATTTGAGGCAATCGAACAACTCCCACACCAGCCCATCCCCTTCGGCCATATAGGCAGGAAAGTCCCAATGGCTTGGGGCGGGGCCAGCTACCTCAAGCGCACCAAGGGAGGAAGTTTTATCGAACAGTGGCAAATAAGGTTTGGCAAGGGGGAACTCAGCCCCCCGATCAAGGATATGGATCTCGATGCTGGACATGTCGAGGAAGATGACGCGCCAGTATGAACAGACCTCTTCATGTCTTCCTTGCCAGCAGTGAAAGATGGGCCGATCCCCCACAATGGTGCGCACCAGTTCGTCTCCCTGCTTATGGAAGCCCGGCTCGGCCAGCAGCAAGAGATCGACATCGGATACCCGGTCTGCCTTGCCCTTGGCGAGCGACCCAACCACTACCCCGGCATCAATCGCAGGATGGGCTGCGCCATGTTTCATAACCGACTCCAGCAGTGCGCGCTGCAGTGGCGGGATGGCAGCCCAGTGCTCATCCACCATCATAACGGCCCCTCTGACACAACCCGATCCCCCGCCTGCAGGGTGTAATCCAGTACAATGATTCGCTCCAGCACCGGACGGAAGATGGCCTTGAGGGCATCGTGATCAGGATGGGGCAGATAGCGCTGGCGGGCCGCTTCGTCGGCGAAGGTCATCAGTACGCTGTGGGTAAAGCCACCATCCCTCCCCTCCGGGCTGTCATTCTCCCCCCACTCCACGGCGGTCACGCCGCTGACCTGATGGGGAATGGCGAGAAAGGCGGTACGCACCGCATCTATCTGGGCAGGCTGGGTGCCCGGCTTGAAGGCGATCAGCAGGATATGTCGGATCATGGCTCACTCCTTGTGATGGTGCCGGGCCGCTCGTTCAGCGCTGAGCGGGCCCCGCGTGTTTGGGGCTCAGCAGGAAAGGGGTCACCTCTTGGGTCGGCAGGCTGGGGGCAACGGCATCTACCGCCTCTTTCTGCTGCTGGTTGAGCTTGATGCGCGCGCGATCTCGTCCCGCCTCGATCAGCTTGGGTGCGTCGAGCGGGCCCGAGATGCGAAAATCGATGCGGGTCACCACATCCACCACCGGCTCCAGCAGTTTGGAGAGGGCCAGCACATAGAGACCCGTGACCGGCGTGATGGAGAAGGCCGCCACCACCGGCAGGGTGCCCCCCAGATTGGGGGAGAAGCTCAGCTCGTAGTCGAGCCGCCAGCGCACCAGATCGGCGATCCCCTCGCCGCGCAGGTTGCCTGCCGCCCCCTTCATATAGAAATCATCGTTGCTGACCTGCCCCTGCTTGATGGTGGCAGAGGCGGACATGGATTCGAAGTAGAAGCCCTTGTCGAACACATCGCGAAAATCGAGCCGCAGCTTGCGCAGCAGGGAGTCGAGGCTGAGCAGGGAGAGCAGTCGCGCCCCCTTGTCGTTGACCTCCCGCAGGGTGCCGCCCTCCAGCTGATAGTTGGCACTTCCCCCCAGAGTCGGCAGGTTCGGACGATAGGGCACATCCTGCCAGTTCAGATCAAAAGCGAGGGAGCCGGGGGCATCGCCGATGGGCGAGGTGTAGCCGAGCCGCTTGAGCAGCAGCTCGCTGTTGTTGCTGGTCAGCTTGCCACGGGCGCGGGTCTCCATCCGGTTGCCATCGGCCAGCCAGTCGACGCTGCCGGTGAGCTGACTCCCCGCCAGCCGCACATCCAGCCCCTTGAGGGTCACCTTGTTGGCGCCGGGCACCAGCTCCCCTTTCACTTCACCAAGAGGTAGCTCGCCAAAGCGGCAATCGACACAGCTCACCTTCAACCAGGGGATGGATGCCATGATGGCGTTGTCCTGCTTGGCATCGGGATCCGGGCTGAGATCCGAACTCTTGCCGGACCAGTAGATGCGGGCAAACTTGGCATCCACCGGGCGATTGGCCACTGCGGGCAGGCGGATCACCCCCATCACATCGGGGCTGTCGATCATCACTTCGGTCGCCTGATTGGTCGGCCCCACGGTGAAACGCGCCGCCTTGAGGGTGGCACTGCCGATATAGGCGCGAGCCAGCTGTCCATCCACCCACCACTCCTGCGGCAGGAAGGCGGGGCCAACCACCGCATTGCCAGTCTGGTTCTGCGCTGGCAACCACTGCTTGAGTCTGGCCAGCCAGCCGCCCACATCGGCCTCCTGCTGGTTGATGGCGAGCAGCATGGGGGCATCGCGCATTACCCGGGCGCCCGGCTGACCCACATCGACCCGCACCCGGCTGAGATAAGGCACCCCTTCGCCGTAGACCAGTCGGGTCTGCATATCCACATCAGCCCCCAGTACGGCACGAATGTCGGCGCTGCCATCCCGGCCACGGGCGATCACCTTGAGCGGCAGCCGGCTGGCGCTGCTCTTGGCCAGCGGCAGCGGCAGATCCAGCCCCATCCCCTGCAGGTTGGAGTCGAGCGCCAGCTGGAAGCTGAACGGCTTGCTGTCGGGCAGGGTCAACCCGAGCTTGCCGCCCCAGTTGCTGCGGCCGTTGAGGATACCGTACGAGGAGATGGCGGCGGGTTGGCGGCGGCTATCCCACTGCCCCTTGAAATCGAGGTCGACCTGATAGTGATCCGGATGCTGGCGCCCCTGATAGTCGAGGGTCAGCGGCTGGTTCCACAGGCTCGCCTTGAGGTTGCTGAAGCGGGTCTGTTCGTTGTCATATTCGAGGCGCCCCTGCACCTTCTCCAGCGGCAGATCCAGACTGGCGACCCGCACCTTGTTGTTGCTGAAGGTGGCATCGCCGCTCGCCTTCACCTCGCTCTCGCCATCGAGAGGAATATCGAGCTTGACCGAACCGGCCATCGGGCCGCGGATCTCGATCTCCCGCAGCGCCTGTCCCACCGAACTGCCCAGCGGGGAGTCCTGCAGGTAGTCGCTGATGGCCTTGCCCTCCCCCTGCACCTTGGCATCCACATAGAGGTGGGCGCCGGGGGAGAGATCCGGGATCCAGGCATGCACCGAGTCGGAGCTCGCCTTGCCGAGTTTGGTGGATCGGCTGCGCATATCGAGACCGGCATTCTGGAACAAGAGATCGATCTGCAGGTCGGTGAGCGGTTGCCAACCGGGGAAGAACTCGTAGGTGGCCTGCTCCAGCGGCACCGCCACCTGGAAGATGCCCTTGCCGTTGTCGTAGGGAAAGTCCCTGAACTCGCCATACCAGAGCAGGTCGGCCCCCTTGGCCTTGCCCCCCTTGATGGCGCCGCTCAGGTAATCCACCAGCCCCTTGTCCATCGCCTGCAGCGGGAAGTAGCGATCCGCATGGCCCGCATTCTTCACATCGATGCGGCCGGTCAGGGCCAGGAAAGGGTGCTCGAACAGATCGAGGCGGAAACGGCTGGCCAGGGTCAGATCCGGGTTATCCAGCGCGATATCCTGCCCGTAGAGCACCCAGCCCTGTTCCTCGCGCCACCAGTCGAGGCGGGCCGAGAAGTGGTCGACCGGGATCGGCATCTTGAAGTGACGGGCGGGATCCACCTTGTCGTTCGCCAGCGCCAATCTGGCGCTACCGCCGGTCGGGGTAAGCCAGAACTCGCCGTTGAGATCCTGCATCCCGGGTATATCCTGCCACGCCTTGAGGCGCACCTTGCTGAAGCGGCCGCTGAGGGAGAGATCCTGCCAGTCGGCATTGGCCAGCAGCGTCAGATCCTGCACCGAACCCTGCGGATTGGTCTGGCGCAGGGTCTCGCAGAGTGTGGGGTAGAGCGCCGAGACCAGCTGACTGATCTGGGTGATCTTGTCGAACTCTATGCTGGGCAGATAGCCCTGCACCCGATCCCCGATCCGCTCCAGCTGCAAGCGGCTCTGCAACCAGGGTTTGCCGTCCAGCTTGAAGTTGACGTTGTGGCTGGCCAGTTGCCAGTCGGTGCCCTCACGGCGCAGCTGGATCTTGCCACCATCGAGGCCGAAACGGTGCATCTCCCCTTTCTTGGGATCCTTCCAGATCAGGTAGTTGTTGCCAAACGCCAGCAGGGTATTGCCCAGCTTGCCGCTGTCAAACTCGCTCCAGAGCTGGAAGTCGAGCTGACCGGCAACCTTGGGTTCGCCCGCATGGATCTTGGCCAGGGTCGGGGTGATATCGAGCTGGCGGGCCCCCAGATAGAGCTGACCCTTGAGGCGATCGAGCCGGGCAGTCGGGGCGTCCACATCCAGAATCAGATCGAGGGTGCTCTCGCCCACCCCGTTGATGAGGTAAGCCTTGCCGACCCCCTGATGGCGCTTGCCACGGTTCTGCCAGCGCAGTTGGGCGATGTCGAGGGCGCGCAGATCACCGAGGGAGGTGGTGACGCTGAGGCGGGTGTTGTGCACATCGAAGGTGGAGAGCTGGGTCAGCAGAAAGCGCAGCAGGGCGCCCTGCTGGGGATCGCCGGAGGGGCTCTCGTCAGCCGGTTGGCGCAAGTCGATGGTGATATCGCCATCGCTCAGGATCAGCTCGCCAAACACCGGCTTGAGCTCGTTAATGGTGCGCCAGAAGTCGAGGTGCACCCAGGCTTTGCCGAGCTGTACGGTAAAACGCCCCGAATCCGGGGCGATGGCGAGTTGCTGCAGTTCGAGCGCGGGCCCGGACTGTGTCCAGTCCAGCCCCACTTGCTCCACGCTGACCTTGAGTTGTGAATCGCCCAGCAGAGTGTGGATCAGACTCTCCCGGTATTGATTCAGCAAAGGGCCCCCGACCCGTACCAGGGTGACCAGCATGGCCATCAGTACGAACAGGACCCCCAGGGCCAACCAGCCCCGACTCAGCCAGCGATAGACCAATTACATCATCACCACGTCGAACTGCTCCTGACCACAGAGGGGTTCGCTCACTACCCGCACCTGCTTGCCGATGAACACTTCCAGCTCCGCCAGACTGTGGGACTCCTCGCCATGGAGGTAGTCGGCCACGGCCGGGGCCGCGTAGACGGTGAACTGATCCGCATCGTAGGCGCGATTGACCCGGATGATCTCCCGCAGGATCTCGAAGCAGACCGACTCCACCGTCTTGACCCGGCCGCGCCCCTTGCACTCGGGGCACTCGGAGCAGAGCACATGCTCCAGACTCTCGCGGGTGCGCTTGCGGGTCATCTCCACCAGACCGAGCTGGGAGAAGCCGTTGACGTTGGTCTTGGCGCGATCCTTTGAGAGCGCCTGCTCCAGGCTGTGCAGCACCCGACGGCGGTGATCTTCCGACTGCATGTCGATGAAGTCGATGATGATGATGCCGCCGAGGTTGCGCAGGCGCAGATGGCGGGCGATGGCCGCCGTCGCCTCGACGTTGGTGTTGAAGATGGTCTCTTCCAGATTGCGATGGCCGACAAAGGCGCCGGTGTTGATATCCACCGTGGTCATGGCTTCGGTCTGGTCGATGATGAGGTAGCCGCCGGATTTCAGCTCCACCTTGCGCTCCAGCGCCCGCTGGATCTCGTTCTCCACGTCGTAGAGATCGAAGATCGGCGACTCGCCGGGGTAGTACTCCAGCTTGCTGGCCAGCTCAGGCACGTACTCCTCGGTGAAGCGCTTGAGCTGATCGAAGCTCTGGCGCGAGTCGACGCGGATCTTGTCGAGCTCGGCACCGACAAAGTCGCGCACCACCCGAAAGGCCAGACTGGGATCCTCGTAGAGGATCTTGCAGGGCGGGTACTTCTGCTTGCGCTCGAGGATCTTGCGCCACAGGCGTTTCAGGAAGGCGGCATCCTGCTCCAGCTCCTGCTCCCCCACCCCTTCGGCGGCGGTGCGGATGATGTAGCCACCCAGCTCGTCCACATAACCGGCCACGGTGCGCTTGAGGCGCTCCCGCTCTGCTTCGGACTCGATACGTTGGGAGACACCGACGTGGGCACTGCCCGGCATAAAGACCAGATAGCGGGATGGCAGGGTGATATCGGTAGTGAGACGGGCACCCTTGGTACCCAGCGGATCTTTCACCACCTGCACCATGATGTCCTGCCCCTGACGCACCAGCTCGGCGATGTTACCGACCTGGAACTGCTCCTTCTCCTTCACCGCCACACACTCGGTGTGAGGGACGATATCAGAGGCGTGCAAAAAGGCTGCCTTGTCCATGCCGATATCGACGAAGGCCGCCTGCATGCCGGGCAGCACCCGGCTGATCTTGCCTTTGTAGATATTGCCCACGATGCCGCGTTTGGCCTGACGTTCTACATGCACTTCCTGCAGCAGACCGTTTTCGACCAGAGCGACCCGGGTTTCGGAGGGGGTAACGTTAACCAGCAGTTCTACCGACATAAGTAACCTTGCCTGTTCCAGTTTTGAATTCTATAGAGCCAATCCGGTACAACGCGCGCAAGGGAGAAACGCAGCAGAGCACAGCTGACGGGAAATTATTTGAGCTGTTCCAGATGATGCTTGATCAGCAGGTCTGTCTCCAGCAGGGGCAGGCCGACCACGGCGCTATAGCTCCCTTCGATGCGGCTGACAAACTTGCCGGCAATACCCTGAATGCCATAAGCCCCGGCCTTGTCACAGGGCTCACCGGTCTGCCAGTAGGCCTCGATCTCGGCCTCGTCCAGCTTGCGAAACGCCACGTTGGTGGTGACCAGACGCACGTCACAACGATCCTTGCTGGCCAGCGCCACCGCCGTCATCACCTGATGCACCTTGCCGGAGAGGGACTCCAGCATATCTTTGGCATCCAGCAGATCGGACGGTTTCTCCAGTACCCGGTCGCCCAGCACCACTATGGTGTCGGCACCCAGCACCGGCAACGCCGTCGGCGCACACGCCACGCCCGCCATCGCCTTGTCACGGGCGAGGCGGCAGACATAATCCTGCGCCTTTTCACCCTCTTCCCGCTGCTCGGGCACATCCAGTTTCAGCACCTCGAAGCGGTAGCCAATCTGGGTCAGCAGTTCACGGCGACGGGGAGAAGCCGAGGCGAGATAGAGTTGTGGTTCGTTGTTTTTGTTCATATTTACCTGATATTGAAGCGGCGCCGCACCTTGCGCAGCACCAGAAACACCCAGGGCCATATTAGCATCGTCGTCAACGTCGACCAAAAGTAGGAGAAGTTGAGACTGGCCTGGCTGAACAGATGCTCGGCCCAGAATACCGTCATTTTACCCACCAGCGAGAGGCCACCGATGATCAGTGCCTGCTGCCAGAGGGAGAAGTTGCGGATCTTCTGGAACTGGAAGGCCGCCAGATAGGTGGTGATGGCCATCGCCATCGCCCGCACGCCGAGGGTGCTGCCAAGCAGCACATCCAGCAGCAGGCCCGCCACCCAGGCGGTGCCGACGTTGGTCCGGTGCGGCAAGGCCAGTGCCCAGTAGATGAGCACCATGGCCAGCCAGTCCGGACGGAAGGGGTCAAATTCGAAAGGAAGCGGCAGGATCGACAGGCTCAAGGCCAGCAGGATCGAGATCCAGATCCAGATCCTGCCGCTGGCGGGTTCTAGCATCAGCGGGTGGCTCCTGCGGCGGACGCAGCGGGAGCCGCCCGTTCGCCATCCTCATCATGTACTTCAGGCTTCTTGTCGGTCCACAGCAGCAGCAGATAGCGCAGTCTGTCCAGCTCCACCAGCGGCTTGGCCTCGACCTGGGCGAAGGGCTTGCCCTCCACATACTCGGAGCGGGTCACAGTCGCCACCGGATAACCTTCCGGGAAGCGGCCACCCAGACCCGAGGTGACCAGCAGATCACCCACCTGAATATCGGTATTGCGCGGCAGGTTGCGCAGCTCAAGCTTGTCGAGCTCGCCACTGCCGGAGGCAATGGCGCGCAAGTCGTTGCGCAGCACCCGCACCGGAATGCCGTGGCTGGAGTCGGTGATCAGCAGCACGCGACTGGTGGTGGAGCCCACGTGGAGCACCTGACCAATCACCCCCTGATCGTTGATCACCGCCTGACCGTTGTAGACGCCATCCAGCGCCCCCTTGTTGATCAGCACCTGATGGCTGAAGGGGTCGGAATCCACCGACAGCAGCTCGGCCACCATCTTGCGGGACTCCTTGTGCACCGGCGAACCCAGCAGCTCACGCAGCCGCTGGTTCTCGTGCTCCAGCTGATCCATTTTGAGCAGACGGGCACGCAGGGTAAACAGCTGTTGCTCCTGCTGTTTGGTCTGCTCGATGAGATCGGCGCGGGTCTGCACCTGGGTCGACATGGTGTCGAGCAGGGTACCCGGCGCATTGGCCATGTATTGCAGGGGACTGACTAACGAACTGAGGTAGACGCGGACATGGGTAAACACACCGAAGCGGGAATCCGCGACGATGGCAGCGATGGAGATGATGACGGCGAGAAACAACCGTAACTGAAGCGAAGGGCCTCTACCAAAAATGGGTTTCATGGGTCGTCAAAAAAGAGCCGGCACGCTGGCCGGCTTTGGGTCTTATTCGTAGTGGAACAGATCGCCACCGTGCATATCGATCAGCTCCAGCGCCTTGCCGCCGCCACGGGCCACACAGGTGAGGGGATCTTCGGCCACGACGACAGGAATGCCGGTCTCTTCCATCAGCAGACGGTCGATATCTTTCAGCAGTGCGCCACCACCGGTCAGCACCATGCCGCGCTCGGAGATGTCGGAAGCCAGTTCCGGCGGAGACTGCTCCAGCGCCACCATGACGGCAGCCACGATACCGGACAGCGGCTCTTGCAGCGCTTCCAGGATTTCGTTGGAGTTGAGAGTGAAGCTGCGCGGTACACCTTCAGCCAGGTTGCGACCACGGACTTCAATCTCGCGCACCTCTTCGCCCGGATAGGCGGAGCCGATCTCGTGCTTGATGCGCTCGGCAGTCGCTTCACCGATCAGGCTGCCGTAGTTGCGACGGACGTAGCTGATGATCGCTTCGTCAAACTTGTCGCCACCGATACGGACGGACTGGGAGTAGACCACACCGTTCAGAGAGATGATGGCCACTTCAGTGGTACCACCACCGATATCAACCACCATGGAACCGGTCGCTTCGGATACCGGCAGGCCGGCACCGATGGCAGCAGCCATAGGCTCGTCGATCAGGTAGACCTCACGGGCACCGGCGCCCAGTGCGGACTCCTTGATGGCGCGACGCTCAACCTGGGTTGAACCGCACGGTACACACACCAGCACGCGCGGGCTGGGGCGGAAATAGTTGTTGTCGTGAACCTGCTTGATGAAGTGCTGCAGCATCTTCTCGGTCACGTAGAAATCGGCGATCACGCCGTCTTTCATCGGGCGGATTGCGGAAATGTTGCCCGGGGTACGGCCCAGCATCTGCTTGGCGGCATGACCGACAGCAGCGACCGATTTGGCGTTCCCGCGCTCTTGGCGAATGGCGACAACTGAGGGTTCGTTAAGGACGATCCCTTGATCTTTTACATAGATCAGGGTGTTGGCAGTTCCCAAATCGATCGACAGATCGTTGGAAAAGACGCCTCTGAGCTTTTTGAACATGGCTACGGGAAATCCTAAGAATTTGGAGGTGCAGAAAACCGGCTAACTTTACCAATGCCCACCCCAATGGGCAAGCGCTCAAACTGTCGCCAATCAATCAGGCGCGACAAAAATGCGAGTCATCACTCACTCGCACACGCTTGCAAACACTAATAAACAAGGATTTAGGGGGATGCTGTTGAGCCAACCCCCCTTACACATCAATTACTGCAATACTTCGCGCCGATAAATAATTCTGTCATTACCCCGGCTGGAGCCGAAAATGGCCTCACCTTGCAGGTTGCCGTCATTGGCACTCGTTGGGTCAGACAACCAGAGGGGCTGCGACGGCTGTTTTGCCAAATCGACCTTGTAGGGGATGCGCACCGAGATGTCCGGCTTGGCAAAGTGGAACAGGATCTCCCCATCTTTCGCCAGTGCAGCATCCCCACCCGGTGCAGAACTACCCAACCCCAGCTTGATCTTGCGACCCGCCCCCAGATTCAGCTCGCGAGTCGCCGCATCAAAGGTGTGACTCGGATTGAGGAAAGTGAACCCCTGATTGGCCAAAGAGAGCTGGGTACATTGATCTTCCTTGTTTTGCAGCCAGTTGCCCCCTTCGTAATATTGCATCTGCAGTGGAATGGCCAGCGGCGCCGAGGCAAGACCCGCCGCCGTGCCAGCCAGCAGGCGGCCATAATAAGCCGTCATGGTGTTATTCACCCGCGTAGGAATCGTCAACTGCTTGGCATTGCAGTTAACCCCTTTGGTACAACCATTCTTGATGCCAGGATTCAGGTCAGCGTCAGCCATGAAAGTGACTGAGGGTGACTCCTCATCAAGCACTTGCAGGCCAAAACGCAGTAACTTAAAGGGCTCTTCGGGAGTAGTCAGGCCGGGATCGCGCTCAGAAAGCCGGGCAAAGCGGCTCTGGCTGTCAATATTGGCTTCGCCTGATGCCCAGCTGGCCATCATGCTCCCCACTCGATCCGTGCGATCAATCCCATCATGATTATTGCCTGCCACCAGATAGAGCCGCCCCTTCGCGAACTCGCCACCATAGTTTTTGGTCACCCCGGCACTCTTGTTACGAGCCTGTACCGTCATCTTGACCCCGAATGGCTGACTCATATAGCTGAACTGCCCGCAAGCAGGAGTAAGCACCCCGCTCAGCAAATTGAAATCCCAAGGGACAAAACGTCCCACCGGCACGCTGCTGGCGGGAGGGATGGTATAGCCGAAATAGCCCGTAGATACAGTGCTTCCTTCTGGCGGCTTTGCCGCCGGTGGCGTCGCCGTCATCCGGAACACTCCCACCTCGCTCACGGTCTGGCTAACGTTATTGGCACTGTTGGCCGCAGCCACATGGCTATAGGCGGTAGTACCCAGCGTTGCATTGGTGCCCGGATTGGGTGCCACCAGCGTACTGCCCAGAGCAATATTGGGCAGGGCAAAGTTGGGCGTAGTCTGATTCCCTACGCAGATATCCCCATCATTGGCCGACTCCCAGGCCATCGCCTTGATATCTACCTGGAACGTTTCCCCTGCTTTTTTGAATACCGGACAACTGCTATCACCTGCCGCGCAGACCCCTTGCGGAGGGGTTATACACAAGCCGACAGGACGTGCCACAAACGTGTCGGACCCCGTCATCACCAGACCCGCCGTCTCACCACTGCCATTATGACTGGCTGAAAGCTGCATCTGACCCGCATCCGGGTAGGTCACTTTTTTCAAGGTCGCTTTACCCTGATTATCAAAAGTCAGGTTGAGGGTGGTTGGTGTTGGTGAAGAAACACTGCCGGCATAAGTTGCAATGGCGTTGCCATCGATGGAGATCTTGCTACCAAAGCTATTGGTATTTGGATTGTTGTACGTTCCCCAAAAGCCGACAGACCTCACGCCGGTAAATCCGGGCACACATTGCTTGGTAATGTCGTCTTTTTTGACCGCACTGATAGTCACATCCTGAGGCTGGTTGGAATAAGTATCAGGCACATCAAAGAAGAAGCCGCTATCGGCAAAGTTCAGGGTACAGGCTGCCGCACTGGGCGTACCGGCCCCGGCCTTGCACAAGGTTTCACTGAGTGGTTTGACAGCAGGAACGGAATTGTTCACGCCCAACGTAACTTGGGTCTGAGTATTGTTACGCAACAAAACTTTGCCCGTTCCACCGGTAAAGGTCACCGTATTGCCACTCACATTGTTGGCACCAGACAGTGGGTACCAACCACCATCCTGGAGACTCTGTGGCAACAAGGAAACAGCAACTTGTTCGGTAATCAGCAGACTGCAATCTGGATTTGCACACGCCTTGATAGTGATCTCTTCCGGATTGCAGGTCAGAGGTTGACCCGAATACTGCAACTCGAAATGATCTACCTGAACGCCTACCTCTCTTGATTTCAGCGCACATATTTCTACGTTATCGAGTTCGTGAATATTGGTCAGGGCACCTGTAGAACCTGTCAATGACACATAAAAGTCTTGCGGTAACGGACTTTGCCCCAATGCAGGATCCAGCGCATCAAACGAATCGATAAGAGAAATAAACCCGCTTCCCGTATCACGCTCTACTTTGACCATCGCTCGCCCACTGGTTCGTGAATCAATCGTCAGACGGTAACGATGGTTGGCGCTACCGTTACCATCTACCTTTGGACTCAAGCAACTGGTATTAACATTGGTAGTTCCGTTATTACAGGTGCCTCGCAGATAGTTATATCCGGAAAAATTGGATCCCGAGCCACGCACGACAACCGATTGCGGGCGATAGCCCACACTTCCCCCCCCCCCAAAGGATGAGAAGTTGCCATATTCATCCAAGCCAAATCCGAGCCAACCGCCAGCAAATCCAGGTGAGTTACTCGGTTGATAATGGCCATAACCCAAGGGCCCCCCAGCAGCACCTGGCTGTGGCGTCACCGACGCGTCAGAAAGCACAACTGTCATGCCATCTGCACCAGTGCTCGTGCCACCATAGGCGTAGTGATTAAATGTCAGCGTCACCAGATTGCCAGCAGCAGGAAATAGCCGCTGATAAGTCGCAGAGGTTGCTTGTCCCGTGCTGGCTTGTGTCATCCGTAAACGTCGGTCTGCCGTAATGGATGGTATAAATCCTCCAGCACTCTGCTTGACGGCCCACCTATCACCGAGCGGCTGGGAGAAGTCATCGGTCTCACAAATCAATGTCGAGCCACCACAGGGATGACGTTGACTATATAACTCAGCTATCTGAGTGTCAGACAGGGCCGAACCATAAATAGCAACCTCATCAATTCGTCCATTAAAGCTGCGACTATCGATATAATCTCGGCCAATCTCCAAATTTTGTGTATTTGCTCTTAATGAGTTTGCATCATTACCTTTAACCGTATCAGCGACGCCATTGATATATATTTTTTGACGTTGATTGTTAGCAGCCATTGCATCATAGCGAATGACTATATGGGACCATGTATTTAACGGTATTTTGGTGTTTGTTGTCAGTGTCTGGTTCACGCCAGAACTTCTTTCCCAATACCAGAACACTCTGCCTTGACTATCCAGATGAAACTCATAGTTGCCATCTTTTGACACGATAGAATACAAATTTCCAGCCGATGGCAGACTTACCGGATATACCCAAGCAGAAACAGTTAACTGATTGGAAAATGACAGGCGAGCGTCATGTGGCACTTCAATATATTGATTACTACTGCCAGTAAACTCACCATAACCACAAGTGCCAAGATTATTCGCGTTTGCAGGTAATGCAGGCGACACAGTATTAGTTTTCGCGCCCCTCATTGCGCGACCATGTAGCACATCAGCAACAGCGTTTTTGACTTCTCCTGCAACACCAGTCCACTTACTCTCTTCAAGCTGATACAAGGCAACAGGTGCCGGGACACAAGCATTTACCGGATTTGACACTGGTAGGCAAGTACCAGTCACAGAGCTATTGTTGACATTCACCACCCCACCGGCATTATTTGTTGCAGCAGTCAGATTGCCATAAACCGTAGAATTGGTAACAGTGATATTATTTGATGTGGTCGAGATAATGACAGGACTTCCCTGAGATCCCAGTTGGCTACCTGTTGCATTAAAAGAGCTAGCCCCAGAGACACTTCCACTAGTCATATTAACTGAGTTGAACGTCACTGGATTATTTGAGCGCATGGTAATATTACCACTATAAGTTCCGCCAGATATCGTCAACGAACTATTTGCACTGATATCTCCTGATAACTGCACATTAGTCACACTGACAGAGTTACTACTGCTGGTGATATTTCCCTGAACAACTCCCGAGTTTAGCGACACGTTCCCACTGGTAGTAATACTTCCGTATAAGTAGATATTGTTCAGTGTAATATTTGAGCTGCCAGCTAAAATATCACCATATATGGTGTTTTGATATCCTTGAGATACAATGCCACCAAAACTAGCCTTAAGGTTTATTCTACTTGAGGCACTGCCAATCTTGTTATTCGTGAGAGAAATCCCGGCATCTGCACTCAGCGTTGAATCTTGACTAGCGACAATCACATCACCGTCGTTTAATGTTACCTGACCATTACCACCAGTACAGGTGTAAACATTTCCTGACTTTTGCCATGTGGTATTACATGGTGGGTATTGATTGATGGATAAATTATATTGTTGCGCCACAGCTGTACCGCAGAAAAGTAATAAACCAACCAGCCATTTAAAATCCATCACTTTCCTCTCCACTTGTATCATCTGCCGCAATATCGATCGTCAGTACAAAGTGCAGGCGAATGACTTGCACTGAAACAGCGATAACCACTCCAGCCAGAAGTGACTAACACAACCGACATCATCGCCATCACGATTCATGGCGCTCCTCCATCATAAGCTTCAACCATCAGGGTTCGGCTCACGGCAAAATCAGGGTTGGCACTGTTAAGGTCGGAGCTGCCACAGGTTCCGACACTCTCGAGACGATAGCCATTGGTCACAGATCCGTTGTAGGTCACCGGCACCGTGGCGCAACGAACCACAGCCTGACAGTTGGTCAGCCCTGGATTGCTGGCAAAGCTCAGTGGGCTGCTTGCCAGGCAGACCGCAGGTGGGTTCGGTTGGGCAAGCGTGCGCTTGGGGAACAACCGATAGAGTGCCACTTCCAGCCCGCTCTGGGCGGCCAGCAGGGCACGCACGCTGCGCACCTCCACGGTATTTTTCTCGCCGCTATCGACCAGAAAACGGCCCATTGCAGCCGCCAGCAGCGCCATCACCACAATCACAAACAGGGCGATCATCAAGGCACTGCCTCGCATCCGTCCGAAAGCCTGTGGATCAGGGCACATTGAACACCTCTATCTTGTGGTTGAAGGTGACCGACTCCCCCTTGCGTTCGAACACAAAGCGCATGCCAAACTCCCCTTCGGCGTTAAACGCCGAGGTTTCCCGATAGAAGGTGCCAATACGAAGGGAATCCGCCATCAACACGCCCTGTGCAGGTAAGGATGCTCCAATGGGGGCTGTGGCACGGGTCAGCGTGTTTCCTTCCACACAGTAACGTACCTGCTGGTTGGCAAAGTAGACCCGGCTGCCTGGAGAGAGGCCAGTCAGACTCTCGGTGCTGGTATAGCGGATGGTTTGCGCTCCGGATACGGGCGTCAGCACATCGGTAACCCTGGCTACACAACGGCCATAATCGCAGCCTGCAGTAAGCGAACCGACATTTTTGTCCGGCACGGGGAATACAATCAGCTGATCGTCTTTTTTAACGGCGGTGGCATCCACATCCAGCGGATTGGCAGCAGAAGCCGGGGTCGCCATCACCAGCTCAAGGGTGGCCGTGCTCCCCGACATGGCGCGGTTAAGTGCCAGATAGCGGCTCGAGGTGCTGATGGGCCAGAACCGCAAACAGGCACCGGTGTCGTCCCATGTCCCGCCAGTCGTCTCGATCCGCTCCGATCCCGGCACCGCATCGCGCAGTTCGCGGTTAAGCCGCTCCATGGCGAAGCGGGCATCGCTCATCAGCTGCTCACGGCTGCTGGCATCGCCATAAATCTGGGTACCGATACCGATAAACTGGCTGGTAAAGGTCGCCATAATCCCGAGCAGCAGGATGACCATCACCAGCTCGACCAGGGTAAAGCCACGGTTACCCCGAGGTTTGCGGTAGGTTCGATTAGCCGGTAGGCGTAATCGGACGTCAGAAATGGTTACAGGCGCAGACATTCGGACAGGCAGGCAACACCCGACAGCGGAGCGATCCATCAGTAGTTCCCCCGGTAGAAGGAGAAGTCGAGCACGCTCTGATCCGGTAGCTTGATCTGCAGATCAATGCGCTTGCCCACAGAGCAGGGGGCGACACAACTCTTGAAGGTGCCGTCGCTGAAATCGGCTCCACTCACCGCAATTTTCACCTGATAGTTGCGATACTCCTCGCTGCTGACTCCCACCTCAGTTTGGGTCAGGGTGTTGGCATCCACCCAGCTACCTGCGGTATCGAAATCATCCACATCGTTATAGGCATAGGATGCGGGCTCGCCATCCGGGCCATAACTGGTGGAGCAGGAAGAGATGGTCACCCCTGCCACCTGCTCGCCACAACGATAACGACCACCGTTATGATCCGAATGTTCATCAAACGACTTTTGCAAGATCTCGCCGGAGAGGCGCTGGGCCAGCTGGGCGGCGCGTACCTGCTGCACCGGGTCTACCGCCTGCGGCGCCTGATTGATAAGCAACCCCAAAATGCCGGTCAAAGCCACCGCCAGCAGCACTATGCCAACGATCAGCTCAATCAGGGTGAAACCGCGCTTAAGGGATCTCATGGATAAACCCCTCTGACTCAATCTTGATGCGGCTGGTTTCGCGACCATCACTCACCAGCAAGGTACAACCGGTGGCACAGCTGCTGCCTAGCGGTCTGCCCATCTGATCGAAGCGCAGCACGAAGCGGTTGTTGTTATCAAGGGAGATGGAGATACCGACAGAGGGCGTAACCAGTCGACCACGGGTCTCCAACTGGGGAGTCCAGCCACTACTGGTATCCAGGTCATCGCTGGCGGGACACGCCGCATAAGTACGGTGGGCAAAACGGGGAGAGGCAACCACCAGCTGGGTACAGCGGTTGGCAGGCTCATGCATATTGACGGTCTGTACCAGCCGCAGCCGGGTAAGCAGCTCGTCACGCACGGTTTGAGTTTCAAAGCCGCCTTTGCCCAGCCATTTGGGCACGGCAAAGGCGGCCAGAATCCCGAGTAACAGGATCACCAGTACCAGTTCAATCAGGGTAAAGCCCTTGGTTGCAGGCATGGGATTTCTCATCAGGGAAAAGAGAAAGCGAGGCCGAAGCCTCGCTCGTCACAACAATTAGCATCCACTAAGCGTAGTTACAGCAGCTGAGGTATCGCTTGCTTCCTTGTAGTTAACGGTACATTTGGAGCTGCTAGTAGAAAACACATAGTTACCAGAAGCACTGGAAACTTTGCCGGTCCAAGAACCATCGATAGTCACTGCGTTTTTGATCCCAGCATCAGTCGCCTTTGGATAACCATAAGCAGTATCAATCGATGTACCATCAGAGCCAGTCACCGCAGCACTACTGACGCGCTCTTCGCCTTCCAATGCAGATTTGCTATAAACCAGTTGTGCAGAGCTGCTCACCGCTGCTTGCACGCCCTGAGCGGCAGACTTCTTGGCATCATCCTGCAGATTCAGGAACTTGGGTGCAGCGGTGACCGCCAGAATACCCAGAATGATGATCACGATAACCAGTTCGATCAGGGTAAAACCCGCCTGTTTTTTCATTTCACTTTCCTCTGTTAATTAATATTTGTGGTCACCTGACCGGACGCCGGACGGTAACTGAAACTCATAAATGCATCAGTCTTGCCTTGCGGATCCTGATACTTGCCATCACTGCCCTTACTCAAACTATTGACCAAATAGTAACGGCAGACCGAATCCAGTCCATTACTGCTCACTGTGGCATAGTATTTCAGGTCATTGCCGCTACCGCGCACTTCATTGAAGCTGGCCGTAGCCTTGGGCGGGTTTTGCAGTAACCCCTCCCAAATATTGAGACAACGTTCGGCGGTCAGATTAGCCGGATCCACATCGGGATTACCGCTTGCAACGGTATCCATGGGATAGCCGGGCGACAGCTCGCCGTTGCTGATCTGGGTATCGGTCGGAGTGGTCAGATAGAAGCGGCTGCCGTCATAGAGCACGGTATTGAGGCTGTCCTGTTTGGCGCGACCTTCCGCCTCCCATTGCGCCCGCACCAGTGAAACGCCGGTAGCAAAACCGCCAGAGACCCCTTCCACGCTGGCCTTTTTCGCTTCGTCAGTCACATCGAGAAAGCGCGGCAGTGCAGTCACCGCCAGGATCCCCAGGATCACGATAACGATCACCAGCTCAATGAGGGAGAAGCCGGCAGACCGTCTCCTCATCCCGTTTTCCGGCATTGTTGGTGCCATTGGTTTCATTGTCATGCTCCCTCCGTAATGCCCCGCATTATTTCATGCAGGCCCAAAAAAATCATGTAGTTGGGTCATATGATTAGTTTCATTCAAGGCTTTTTCATCACCCGCCCGTCAGAAAACTGATAAACCAGCCAATAACCATCCCACCCCATCTCGCAACCACTGCCATCGGGGCGGGCCAGAACCTGCAGGGGAGGCATGCCCCCCTTCGTCTCACCCATCAGTGCCAGCCACAACTGACGGCAATTTTCCGAAGGGGATTGCAGCGGCACCAGCCCCAGGGGCCACCCTCGGGCATCAAACTGCCACCCCTTGCCGGCGACATGCAGTGTCTGCGGGCGCCGCTCATCGAGCCAAATGCCGTGCAAACGCTGTGCCCGCTCGGCAAATTGCTCCCCCAGCAAGGTGAGAGTGAGCTGCTGCGCCTCTTCCCGGTGGCCCTGATAGCTGCGCACCAGGGTCGCCACGATCACCATCAGCAGGATGATCACGGCGATCCGCCGATATCCGGTCAGCCAGCGATCATCCTGCTGCGTCTGTCTGTTCATCCAGCCCTCGACTCCACCGATCACTTGCCTCTTACGGCTCGCATCATGTCCCACCACTCAGGCGTGAAGATATCCAGTTCCAGCAAGATTACTTGCCGCGAACTGCGCGCATCATGTCCCACATAGGCGTGAAGATACCCAGCGCCAGGATCAACACCATTACTGCCACGATCCCGATCAGGATCGGCTCGATGCGGGCGGTGAGACTCTTGAGGTCATAATCCACCTCCCGCTCGTAATACTCGGCCGCTTCGTGCAGCAGGTCATCGACCTGACCGGTCTCCTCCCCCACGGCGATCATCTGCATCACCAGCGGGGTGAACAGGCCGCTGCTGCTGGCGGTGCGCAGCAGGCTCTCGCCCCGCTCGATACCGGCGCGCATATCCCGCACTCGCCCCGCCATATAGGCGTTATCCACCGCATCGGCCACCAGGGTCAGCGCCGTGTTCAGCGGCACCCCGGCCTTGAGCATCATGGAAAAACTGCGGGCAAAACGGGCCAGCAGGGAGCGCTCTATGATGGTGCCGACGATCGGCAACTTGAGCTGCCAGCGGTGCCAGGTCAGCTTGCCCTTGGTGGTGGCGACCCAGCGGCGCCAACCGAACACCATCCCAGCCAGAATGGCGAGCAGCAGCCACCAATAGTTGACAAAAAAGTGCGAGGTGGCGAGCAGAATGCGGGTCGCCAGCGGCAACTCCACCCCGAATTTGGCGAACATGCCGGCAAACACCGGGATCACCATGATATTGAGGATCACCATGGCGATACCGATGGCGATCATCACGAAGCTGGGGTAGCGCATGGCGGTCTTGATCCGCTTGCGGGTCTCCAGCTCCAGCTCGAAATAGTTGGCGAGCTGCAAAAAGGACTCTTCCAGCTGACCTGTGTTCTCACCCACATGGATGATGGCGACAAACAGGCTGCTGAATACCTTGGGGTGCGCCTGCATCGAGCTGGAGAGCGGGCGACCGTTGCCGAGATCTTCCCCCAGCGAGTGAAGCGCCCGCTTGAGCGGCTTGCTGTGAGTGCTCTCCTCCAGCCCGGCAATGGCGCGCAGGATCGGGATCCCGGCCCGGGTCAGGGCATACATCTGGCGGCTGAAGATCACCAGCTCGTCCAGCTTGACGCCCCCTTCCAGCAACAGCGACCAGTCGATGGCGGCGGATTTGGCCTTGCCCGGTTTGAGCTCGGTCGGCATCACCCCGCGGCGCATCAGCTGCTCGGCGGCAGCCATCTCGTTGGCCGCTTCGACCACGCCACTGGTGGCGTTGCCCTGGCTGTCACGCCCCTTGTAGGCAAAGTTAGCCATCGCTTACCCCAAATCCTCGGCCAGTCGCAGCACCTCATCCACCGAGGTGATCCCCTGACGGGCATAATCGAGGGCAGTGAGGGCCAGCGGCCGGTAGTGTTCGTGTTGACGGGCCGCCTTGGCGAACCCTTCCGCATCGTTGCGGCGCAGGGCATCCATCATCGGCTGATCCAGCTCCAGCAGCTCGTAGACCCCGATCCGGCCGGAATAACCGGTAAAGTTGCAGCTCTGGCAACCCCGGCCCTTGTGATAGGTGTGTTGGCCAGGCGCCTCGCCGGAGAGCACGGTGAGCCAGGTGGCCTGCCCTTCGTCGGGCGCCTTCTCCTCGACGCAGTGCTCACATACCCGCCGCACCAGCCGCTGGGCGACCACCGCCCGCAGGGCGCTCGCCACCAGATAGCCGGGCGCCCCCATGTCGATAAGGCGCAAGGCACTGGTCACCGCATCGTTGGTGTGCAGGGTGGTCAGCACCAGGTGACCGGTGATGGCGCCACGCAAGCCGATCTCCACCGTCTCGTTGTCCCGCATCTCACCCACCAGCAGGATGTCCGGATCCTGACGCAGGGTGGAGCGCAGCACGTTGGAGAAGGTGAGGCCGATCTTGGGGTTGACCTGCACCTGATTGACGCGGGAGAGACGATACTCCACCGGGTCTTCTACCGTGATGATCTTGTTGCTGGACTGGTTGAGCTCGGAGAGGGCGCCATAGAGGGTGGTGGTCTTGCCGCTACCGGTCGGGCCGGTCACCAGGATCATCCCGTGCGGCCGTTTGAGCTGGCGACGGAAACGGGTCAGGATCTCCGGCGGCATGCCGGTCTCGGTCAGCGACAGGATGCCGGAGGATTGATCCAGCAGACGCATCACCACAGACTCGCCATACTGCACCGGCATGGTGGACATCCGCACATCCACATCGCGGCCGCGCACCTTCATGTTGAAACGGCCATCCTGCGGCAAGCGCTTCTCGGAGATATCGAGCCCCGCCACCAGCTTGAGGCGCAGCACCAGCGCCTGGGCGATGCGCACCTCGTTGAGGATGTTCTCGTGGAGGATGCCGTCGATCCGCTGGCGAATGCGCAGCACCTTCTCGTCCGGTTCGATGTGGATATCCGACGCCCCCACCTGCACCGCATCCTCGAACAGGGAGCGCAGCAGCTTGGCCACCGTCGCCTCCCCCTCGTCATTGGCCCCCAGATTGCTGGAGCCCAGCTCGAAGCCGGAGTCCTGATACTCCTCCTGCAACTGTTCGGCGAAACTCTCAATCTCGCGGGTACGGCGATAGAGGCGGTCGAAATACTCCAGCAGCTGCCCTTCCCGCGCCACCGCCAGCACCATGATGCGCGGGCTGAGCAGGGCGGCGATGGCATCCAGTGCGCTCAGATCCGCCGGATCCGACATGGCCACCGTCACCTTGTCGTCGGTGAGGTTGACCGCCAGCGCCCGATAACGGCGCGCCTGCACTTCGGGCAGCAGTGGCACCGCAGCGGCGTCGATGGTCAGGTTGTTGAGATCGAAGAAGGGCACATCCAGCTGGCGGGCGAGGAACTGCAACAGCTGCACCTCGCTGATAAAGCCGAGGTCGATGAGAGTGGTGCCCAGCTTGCGGCCGGTCTGACGCTGCTGCTGCAGGGCAAGCTGCAGCTGATCATCAGAGATGATCTGCTCTTGTACCAGCAGGTCGCCGAGGCGCATTTTCAGTCTGGGTTGTGCCATGTTTGCTCCGATCTCTGTTACTTCACACCCGTTGCCGCATCCGATTAGGCTTAGCTAATCGAACCTGCTGTTTATCAAGGGGTTAGTTGACCAATTCGTTGTTCCAGCCAGTTGGTCGACGCCTCGCCGAGGTTGCCGTGCAGCAAGGCGTTGCGATAGGCATCGAGCGCCCGCTGGCTGTGGCCCTGACCATCCTCGGCCACGCCGAGGCCAAGCCACCAGCGGCCCTGATCCGGCTGCTGACGCAGCAGCTTCACATAGAGCGCCGCCGCATCGGCATTCTGGCCCAGCTCCTGAGTCAGCCCGGCCCAGGTCGCGTAATAGTCCATGTTGCTGGCGAGATCCGGCTGATAACCGGACAACCAGCCAAGCGCCTGCTGCTGCTGCCCCTCGCTGATGGCAAGGCGGGCCAGCAGCAGACGAAAATCGGCCTGTTGGGGATCGAGCCGGATCCCCTCCTCCAGCAGCTGACGCGCCTCGGTCAGGCGGCCCTCGCCGTAGAGCAGCCCCGCCAGCTGCTCGCGCGCCCCCTGGTTGTAGGGATCGTGGGCCAGCACCTGATAGTAGTTGTCCTGCGCATCCCGCAGGCTTCCCTTGGCCATGGCGGTGGTCGCCTTGCGCTCCGCCAGTGCCGCCAGCTCCTTGGCCGACAGCTCCACCGTCTCGATCTTCAATACGCTCGGTTTGCGCGGCGCGCTGGCGACTGCCTGCTGCTCTGCCGCCAGTTCGGCGTAAAGCTCGGGCTGCAGCTCTTCATCGGTCGGCTCCGACTCGTCAACATCGCTGGAGGCATCAAAGGGCGCACCGTCGGCCATGCCATCCGAGTCACTCTCGCCTGCCTCATCATTCACCTCATCCTGACTTGGCAGCGGCAGCGCGGCCGCCACCTCGACCGGCTCGGGCTGGCTGACGGGCGCGGCGGCCCTTGCCACCACATCGGGAGTCACCGCATCGGGAGCTAGCACTTCACTGGCAGCCGTCACGGTATGGGTCTGCTGCCAGTAGATCCAGGTTCGCCAACCAAGGATCCCCAGTGCCAGACCGCAGATCAGGGTCAGCAGCAACATCCACCATCCCTGCTGGCGCGCAGGGGCAATATAGACGGCAGCACCTTCGGATCCTTGCTGGCGCCGATCCAGATCTTTCAGCATCTGGTTGATAACGCTCATGGCCAGACTCCATAAGCCAGGGCGCACCCCAGCAACAGTAACAGGGGCCACCAGCGCCGTGGCGCAAAGCGGCTGGCATCGTCGGTATCGCGAATGGCGAGCCGTACCAGACGGCTATCGACCTGACGCACACCCTGACCATAGGCCAGCATCAGGCACTTCTGCGCCAGGATATTGATCAGTCTCGGGATCCCTCGCGATGCGCGCCACAACAGACGCATGGCGCGACCTGCAAACAGCGGTGCCCCGCGGTAACCGGAGACCTGCAATCTGTGCTCCAGATAGGCGCGGGTCTCGTCAAAACGCAGCGGCCGCAGGCAGTAGGAGAAGCCAATCCGCTGGCGCAGTTGGCGCAGATGCGGCTTGGCCAGTCTGGCATCCAGCTCCGGCTGGCCGAACAGCACGATCTGCAGCAGCTTGCTCGATTCGGTCTCGAGATTGCCGAACAGGCGGATCGCCTCCAGCGTCTCGTCCGGCAGCGCTTGCGCCTCGTCGATCAGCACCACCACCCGACTGCCCTGCTGGTGCAGGCTGATCAGGTGACGATGGATACGATCGGTCAGATCCAGCTCGCTCTGATCCCGTACCGCCAACCCCAGCTCCAGCGCCAGCGCGATGCGCAGCTCGGCCGGAGTGAGGTGGGGATTGGGCAACCAGGCAAGCCGCACCGGACGCGCTTCCGAACCCAGCTCGCTGAGCAGCTTGCGGCAGAGCAGGGTCTTGCCGGTACCCACCTCGCCGGTCACCTTGATAAAGCCCTCCCCCTGCGCCAGCGCCCAGTTGAGCACCTGCAGCGCCTCTTCGTGAGGCGGCAGGCCGTAGTAGAAGCCGGTATTGGGAGTGAGGCTGAACGGTGCCTCCTGCAGGCCGAAGTGGGTCAGGTACATGAGACCTCACCTGCCACGGCAAGCAAGCAGCCTGTGCTGGCAAGGCAGCACAGGCCGTTCGGGATAAGGGTGACCGCATCTGGTGTCATGGGTCAGCCCTTGGCCGGATACCACTTGTCGAGCAGCTCGGAGGAGCGTTGCAGCTCGTTTTGCCAGGTATCTTTCTCCACCACGGTCGGTTTGAGCATGATCACCAGCTCCACCTTCTTGGTGCTCTCGCGGCGGTTGGTAAAGGCTTCACCCACCCAGGGAATATCCCCCAGCAGCGGCACCTTGCTGACGATCTCCTGCTTGTCGGTCTTCATCAGGCCGCCGATAACGATGATGTCACCGTTATTGGCCTGCACCACGGTATCGGATTCGCGGATCGAGCTCTTGGCGAGCGGCAGTTGCAACTTGCCACCCGAGGTACCCATGTCGATCACCTTGTTTTGCTCTTCGGTATCGATAACCGAGGGATGGATATGCAGCAGCACCTTGCCCTCTTCATCGATCTGCGGCGTTACGTCCAGCGCAATACCGGAGAAGAAGGGGGTCAGCTCCACGTTAGGTGTCTTGTCTGTGCCCGTCGAGGTAGTGGTAATGGTGGTGGACGCATTGGTGACGTAATACTCGTCCGTCCCCACCTTGATCACCGCCTTCTGGTTGTTGGTCGCGGTGACACGGGGGCTGGAGAGGGTATTCACATCGCCCTGGGTCTTGAGCAGGTTGACCGCCACATTGAAGTTGCCGTCAGAGATCTTGAAACCGGCGCCGCCCCCCAGCGCACTGAAGATCTGGTTGGGGGTGCTGGGCAGCTGAGTATTGGCAAGCGACTGGCCACCGGTAATCCCCTTGTTGCCATCCCAGCTGGCGGAGAGACCGCTCCAGTCCACCCCCTGCTCATACCCTTCGTTGAGGGCAACTTCGATGATCCGCGCCTCCAGCACCACCTGCCGCTTGAGGTGACTATCGGATTGATTCAGGAATTCACGCACTGCCTTGAGCTCTTTCGGGTAGGCGCGAATGGTGACCAGACCCGCCTGCGGGCTGGTGATCACGGCGCGACCGTCACCCGTGCCAATCAGGGTCTGCAGAGAGTCGCGCAGATCGGTCCAGTAGTCGCTGTTGGTATCGGTCTCGATACGGGTGCCATTGCTGCTGTTGCCGTTCGAGTTGTTGCCGGAGGAGTTATTGGTGCTGTTGTTGTTCGATGCACTGTCAAAACTGCTGTCGCTGCTGTTATTGCTGTCATTGGCCGTCACCCCGCCGGTGCTGACCGAGGTGCGGGAGAGGCCACGACGGGACATCATCAGGTAGTTGACCGGGATGGTTTCGGTACGCAGACCCGCCGGATAGATATGGAAGACATTGCCCTTGCGCTGCACGTCGAAGCCGTACATGTCGCCCACCACCGCCAGCACCTCCGGCAGAGTCACATCCTTGAGCTCGACGGAGACCAGCCCGGCCACCCCGGGGTGAACCGCCACGCTGTAGCGGGAGCCCTTGAACAGGGAACCGAAAAACTCCACCGCCTCCACGTCGTGAGCCGCGATACGCAGCCGCTTCTCCGGCATGCCGACCGGCATCTGCGGCCGGTTCAGCTGCAGCAATTCACTTTGCACCGATTTGGGCAAGGCGGTCAGAGGGGCAGCCTGTTTCTGCTGTTCGTTCATGGCCTGTTTGAGGGCATCCTTCGCCTGGGTCGGCTCGGGGTGCTGATACGTGGTACAGCCTGCAGCCATCATGGCCACGGTGATCAGACAGAGACGGTGTTTTTTCATGTAATTAGGGCACCCTGACTTGCAATTAAACTCGATAAAGCCGATTCACCTCTCGAGAGGCAAGCACGACTCAAACCCGGATCTTGCTGGCAAACAGTGTTACCGCATGGCGTTTTCCCGCCTTTTCCAGCACCACGGCATCGGCATTGATGGCCACCAGCGTATAGCCGTCCACCTGTTGTCCGACCCGATAACTCTTGCCATTGAGTACCGCCAGTGCCGGGCCATTGCCCAGCACCACACTCTGCAGCTTCGGCAAACCGGCGCTGCTCTCGCCGGTCGCACGGGCGCCAACCGCCACATCCGCCAGCGGCGCGGTGGGATCCTGCAATACCTCGACCTGCTCCGCCTGTACCAGCAAGCTGAACAGGCAACAGCACAACGCAAACACTCTAGCCACGGATAAACTCCTTGCTGGTACTCAGGGTGTAGATCTCCATCTCCACCACCGCGCCGGGATAGGCTTTGACCTGATAGTCGAACTGCTTCCAGTAGAAGTGGCGCGGCAAGGCTTCCAGCGCTTTAAGATATTGATACACATCGAAATAGCCGCCTTCAAGCTGAAGCCGGATACCATGCTTGTAGAGATTGACCTTCTGCTCTCCCGCCATCAGCGGGGTCGGCTCCAGCGAACTGAGGGCCAGCATGTGAAGGTTGGCGGAGCGGGAGAGCAGCGCCTCCAGCACCAGCGGCATCTCGTGCGCCGGGATCAGATCGACGGTCTGGGCCTTCAGCTCATCGTCGATCCGGGCCAGATCCGCTTCGACCTGCGCCAGCTGGTCGCGAACTCCCTGATTGGGATCCCGCTTGAGCCGGGCCTGTTTGCCGAGGTTTTCCAGCTCCATGATCTCGAGGTCGCGCTCGGCGGCGCTCAGGGCCATGCGATCCTGCTGCAGGCGAGTATCAGCGCCATCGAGCCAGCCGTAGAGTCCGGCCGCGCCCAGCAGCACCAGACCAGTCAGCAGGATCAACACCCGCTCCCGCTGGCTCAACACGGCGATACGCTGGCCCCATGCCTGCCATTGTGCTTTCAGGTTCATCAGGGTTTCTCCCGCGCAATGCCGCTCAACTGGAAGGTCAGACGACCCTCCTTGTCACGGCCGAGGGTCAGTTCACCAAACTCCTTGCCCACCAGACTCGGGGTCTGCTTGAAGCGGTTGACCCAGGCCGGCACATCCTGACTGCGTCCGGCAAAGCCGGAGAGGTTGATCCGCCCTTCGTTGATCTCGATGCGCTGCAACGAGAGGTTGCTGTTGCGAATGCGGGAGAGATCCGCCATCACGCTGGCATAGCCCTGGGATTTTTGCAGGGTCAGGCTGCCCAATTGGCGCATCAGCCCCTGCTTGGCCGTCAGCTCATCCTGCTTGTTGACCAGTTGCTGTTGCAGCCGGGGATCTGCCTGATGGCGCGCCAGCTCGGCATCGAGCCGCTGCGCCTCGCTGCGCTTGAGTTCCAGCTCGGCAGAGCGCTGCGCCAGCGCCCGGCTGACCTGCTGCTGCTGCCAGCTGTAACCGACACCCGTCAACAGGATCAGCAGCAGCGCAAAGCCCCATACCAGCGCCATCTGATTGAGGCTGGCCCACTGCCGCTTGGGGCGAAACTCGGCGCCATAGAGGTTTATCTGACGTTTCATCACGCATCCTCCCCGATGGCGGCGGCGTAGGCCGAGAGGTATTCGACGCCGGCCAGGACCGCCTTGTTGGCCATGGCGGAGACGGCAAAGCCGAAGGTCTGCTCCATGTGGCGCACCAGGGTACCGATAAAGGGCGAGGCGACGGCAAACTGCATCTGCCCCAGCTCGGGCAATTTCAGCTGGCCCGCCAGATAGTCGAGGGAGCGCTGGATCTCCAGCGCCAGTGAATCGAGCAGCATGCTGTCCGGCTCATGTTCGCCAGTCAGGCTGGTGAAACCGCGCAGCTGGCGGGAGAAGCAGAGCCCGCCCTGATGGAAGACCAGCAGTTGCAGATCCTGCCCCTTGGGCTGCCACAGCAGCATGCGCACCGTCTCGTCAGCGTCATAGAGAGAGGTGAGCGCCAATTCGTCGCTGATGATGGATTGCAGGGTGGCGATGCCGTTGATGGCATCGGCCAGCTGTTGCACCCGGCTCTTGGGCAGGCAGATCACATTGATGCGCGGGCGACCGGCAGGCGGGGTGGGCAAGTCCACATAATCCATCGCCAGTTGCAGCACGGGTTCGCTGACATAATCCTTGATGGCCCAGGGGAGCGCCCCCGCCATCTCGGCGTCAGGCACGGCAGGCTTGTCGATCTGGATCTGTTGATAAAGGCTGGCGGCGAGGGCCACCCGCACCGTAGACTTGGCCAGCCCATGACGGCTGAACAGCTCGTTCATGGCCACTGCCCACTCCTGTGGGCCGTTGATGGTGCGCGTCGCGAAGACGGGGGGATTGCCCACCGCAGCCAGCATGATCCTGTCATTGGCCAGCAAGAGCCCGACCTGGCGGCTTGGCGTCGACCGTCTGAACAGTTGTTTCATGTAAGCCCGCCCATCAATAGTGATTAAATGTATGAAATATTAACATAAACAGCAGATTAGCCTCCAGATTAAAAGACGGACTCACCATTGCAAGCCAGCCTTTCCGCCGAGTCAGAGGGTCAAGCCATCCTCCCTTCCCCCCTGCAACGCCTCCACCATCCGTTGCTGACCCGCTATGGCGTCGAGCTGTGGTGCAAGCGGGATGATCTGATCCATCCGGCCATCTCCGGCAACAAGTGGCGCAAGCTCAAGTACCACCTGCTGCATGCCAAAGAGCACGGCAAACGGCATCTGCTCTCGTTTGGCGGCGCCTACTCCAATCATATCCACGCGCTGGCGGCAGCGGGGTGCCAATCTGGTCTTCGTACTACCGGTATCATACGGGGCGAATATGACGCCGTCAGTAACTCTACCCTGCGGGATGCCCGGCGCTGGGGCATGGATCTCGTTTTTGTCGACCGCCAGAGTTACCGGCGACGGCAGGATCCCGACTGGCTGGCCCAATTCGATGCCCCCGATACCCTGATCGTGCCGGAAGGGGGTAGCAGCCCGCTGGCCATCCCCGGCGTGGCGGAACTGGTCGGCGAAGTGCCCTTCTCGCCGGATCTCTGGGTACTGCCCTGCGCCAGCGGCGGCACTCTGGCGGGCCTGATCGCTGGCAAACGGGATCGGGAGCAGATCCTCGCCATTGCGGTACTGAAAGGAGGCGGCTTTATCGCTGACGAGGTGTGTCGCCTCCATCCCGCGGCTGCCCATATCCCCGGCTGGCGCATCGCGCTCGATCACCACGATGGTGGCTACGCCAAATTCAGCCCGGCCCTCTGGCAGTGGGTGCAGGATTTCAGCGCCACGACCGATCTGCCCCTTGAGCCTATCTACAGCGGCAAGGCAATGTGGGGTCTGTTTCGCGAGCTGGCGGCAGGCCGTATCGCCCCCGGCAGCAAAATCGTCTTTATCCACACCGGCGGCATGCAAGGGCTCGCCGGGCTGCGGGAGCAGGGGCGACTGTGATCCCCGCCTGACGGCAACCGCAAACAGCATCGCAAACAACAGAGGGTCGCCCCAAGGCGACCCTCTGTTGTTTATCTCAATCACCAGCCGGTTCCAGCACCAGCCGCTGGGGCTCGGCAAACCAGGGCCCCTGCCCGGCATGCACCCCGAGGTGGCGCAGCATCTTCCACTCGTCGCCACTCTCCACCCCCACTGCCAGCACCCGGGTGCGGGTATTGGCGCAGCCGCCTACCAGACTGCGCACCGCCATCTGGTTGACCTGACGGGCATGGATCTCCCGCACCAGGCTGGGGTGCAGCTTGAGGAAGTTGATCTCGAACTCCTTGATGTACTGGGTGCTCACCACATCCTGACCGGCATGATCGATGGCCAGCTGGCAGCCCAGCATCCGCAGGGAGCGCAGCGGCCGCTTGAGCGCCTCGAAGTGACGGGTCACCTGGGATTCGGAGAGTTGCAGGATCAGCCGCTCGTTGGTGCTGCGCGGCAGCTGGAACAGGGCGAAGAAGAGCCAGCGCTGGAACTCGCGGTTGAGCAGGCTCTGGGCACTGAGGGTCAGGCTGATGGGGCAGCTCTGCTCGGAGCGCTGGCGCAGCAGGGCGAGGGTCTGCTCCGCCACCAGCCGATCCAGTTGCAGCAACAAGCCCACCTTCTCCGCCATCGGCATGAAGATCCCCGCCTGCAGGGCACGCCCCTGCTCGTCGTGCAGATAGGTGAGCAGCTCCTGCTGCAGCACCACCTGCCCCCGATCCTGCTGGATCGGCTGGGTATAAAATTCGATGCCGTGCTCTTCGAGACGGCGGCTGATCAGGGTGCGCCAGCGTACCGTGCCCTTGCTGCTCTGCTCCTCATCCAGCTGCTTCTCGTAGAGGAACCAGCCGTTGTGCCCCTGCAGACGGGCGCTCTTGAGGGCCAGCTCCGCCTCCTCCTGCACCTTGAGCAGGCTGTCTTGTGCCTGATAACAGACGGCGCCGAGATAGACCGCAGTCTCCGGATTGACCTCCTGCGGCCAATGCAGCCGTTGCAGGCTCTTGAGCAGCTGGCTGGCGCTATCCACCATCTCGCTCTCGGACATATTGGGCAGCAACACCGCAAAAACCTGACCGGCGTAGCGGGCCTGCAGGGCGCCGTTATGCTTGCGCACGAAGGCACCGATGGTGGCGCTCGCCTCCATCATCAAATCGTGCCCCAGCAACTCGAACTGATCGGCCTCCAGCTCCTCCAGACAGGCGAGATCGATCAGCAGCACGCCGCCGCTCATCACGCTCGCCTCCATGATGGCGCTCTCCAGCCGGTTGTCGAAAAACAGCCGGTTGCCGATGCCGGTCATCTTGTCGACGAAGGCGTTGCTGCGAATGAAGTTGTCGAAGCGGCTGCGCTCCTTGCGGGCATCCGCCAGCTCGGCGAGCAGATGATCGAGGGCCTGACTGGCGGCCACCGGCCACTCTTCGGCGGGGTCATGACTCAGTTTGGAGAGTTTGTCATCGAGGATCAGCTGGGCGCGAATGCCCAGCAGCTCGGCCCCGCGCAACTGCTGGCGCAGCCAGCGGATGGAGTACCAGAGACCGAACACCACGATAAAGATGCCCAGCGAGATGCCGGACATCGCCTTGATGGAGTATTCCGCCTCCTTGAAGGGGCGCTCCAGTTTGAAGTTGGCCTGCATGCCGGCCTGATGGGGCAGCGGGTGGCTGTATGGCACCAGCAGCTGCTCGTCGACCGGATTGCGCACATCGCGGAACCAGTAGACCCGCTGGTTATTCTGGCGCACCTCCAGCTCTACCACATGGGCAGCCCGCAGCAGGGTGGGCAGCCAGTGGCTCATATCTTCCATGTCGTGAGCAACATCGAGCTGCTTGTCGATCACTTCGACCAGCGCATCGACCTTCTTTTGCTGCAACTCCATGCCCAGCTCGCGAAAGCTGAACACCCCGCCAATCAGCACGGTCGCCATGGCTGCGATCACGCAAAGGGTGATAAATGAGACAAGCTGTGTAGTGAGTTTCATGCGCCTTTCCGTATGCCCAGCATCATCCATGTCGCCTCATGGTAGCAGCGGCGATCGGGCCACAGCTATGGATGAAGATCCCGCTTCTGCAATTTAAGCGGGCAAGCATAACCCAAAGCAGAGGGAGAATACCAAGGATGACGGGCTGCAGACGCGGGAAAGGGCGGGATGACAGACAGAAAAATGGTCCCTCAAAGGGGACCAAAAGGAACACTCATATCAAAACTAACACTCTGTGCTACTGACAAAAAACAGATACAGGAGTATTGAACACACGGTGAGTCAAACCGCAGGGCTACTCTAATGCAGTTCGGATAAGCTGAGCAATTGTCATTTATGACAGGTCAGCGATTGAATCTAGCCAAAGTTAATAATAAACACATTTAAAATCATGCAGTTAAAAAATCAATCAACAAGTGTGACAACTCGGACTCAAATTGATTGCACTAATGCTCTATGATGGCAAAGTCCATTTGTGTCTCATGAAACTGGCAGGTACTTCCTTTGCGTAAATCACCCGTCTGGATCGCTCTGTTGCTGTTCGTCCTGCCTGTCGTGGGCAGCCAGTTTCTCGGCCTGTGGTTTGCCAAGCCGATGGCCTTTCATCTGCTGGAAGAGAAGGTTGCCGAGCTCAAGGGAGCCATGGCCGTACGCCACCGGGAGCTGGATGCCGCCATCAACAAACAACTGGCACAATTTGAGTTCAACTGCGGCGCCAAAGACATGGAGCTGCTGCGCGATCCGCGCTTCTACAGCGCTCATATCCGCCTGCAAGGGTTGGAGCTCGCTTCCGGCAACAGCTGCTCCAGCCTGGGGGTGGAGATCCCGCTGATCAAAGAGCTCCAGAACAGCGGGCAGACGTTTGGCAAGCTGGGGATCACCGCCACCGTGGCCAAATACAATACCGAGCAGGAGCTGGTGGCCTTTTACCGATCCGGTGACAACCTCGCCTACTGGGTGCTGGATAACAGCTGGAGCCACGACCTGCTGCAACACCCCTGCAGCCACTGCTTCTATCTGGAGTTCAGCCGACAGGATACCGATGCAAGCACAGTCCACTTTCCCCGTGGCGACAAGGAGATCAAACAGGAAGAGAGCAATATCAGCCTGAGTTTCTTCGATCCCAATGAACTCACCAAACAGACGGTCTGGGCGGGAAAAGCGCTGGAGCAATATGCCCATGACCAACTCAATCACTACGGTCTCTGGTTCGGTATCGCGCTCGGCGCCCTGTTAAGCGTCACATACTGGCTGCTGCGCAGCTATCGGCGCTCCCTCAAGGGACTGCTGCAAACAGGATTGATACGCAAGGAATTTATTCCCCTCTACCAGCCGATAGTGGATGCCCGTACCCACCAAGTGGTGGGATTCGAGGCGCTGCTGCGCTGGCAGCGGGGAAACGAGCTGATCCCCCCGGGCACCTTTATCGAATATGCAGAGGAGCAGGGACTGATCCTGCCGATGACCGAACAGTTGCTGGAGCAGGTGATCACTGACCTGCCGCAGCTGGCACCGGAGCAGTGGGTCAGCGTCAATCTGGTGGCGGCCCATATCGAGCAGCCCCTGCTGCGCACCTTGCTCGCTCACAGCCAAAACCCCTCACCCACCCGGCTCACCTTCGAGCTGACGGAGCGCAAGCCGATCCTCGACATCAAGGCGGCCACCGAGGAGATCACCCTGCTGCAACAGATGGGGTATCACTTCAAGCTGGATGATTTCGGTACCGGCTACGGCGGCTTTGCCTACCTGCAGAGCCTGGGGATCCGCCAGATCAAGATCGACAAGATGTTCGTCGATACCATAGGCACCAACGACCTCAAGCGCAGCGTACTGGATGCCATCATCGTCTTCGGTCGGGAATCGGGCATGGAGATGATCGCCGAAGGGGTCGAGAGCCAGCTGCAGGTCGACTATCTGAGCCAGCACGGCGTCTATCTGATCCAGGGCTACTTCTTCGGCAAACCCATGCCGCTGAAGATACTGACCCACTGGCAACGGGAGTGGCAGTTGCAACACCAGAAGGCCAGCTAACACAGAGATGGCAGGATTTGGCCGTGAAACGGTTTGGCCAGCGGCTCGACATCATCAGGTTGATGCTGGCGGTAGCGCCGTAACCCAGCCCGGCCATCAGGCGGGTAAATCCCCCTGCAGACCCAGGTCCGGCTCCATGGTGAAATCGAACCGCCTCCTGCCACCCCTTATTTACATTCAGCAACAAAATGATCTGCCCTGACGGGGATAACAACCTTTATCATAAGGAGCCGGTTATTGCGCAACCGATAACCGTGCAGCCTGTTTATGTCATCCGGTCGTCAAGACCCCCAATAGAGAACCATTGCCTATGAAGACAGTTATCCGGCAAGAGATTGCCCTGCCCGTTGGCCTGCTGACCCTGCTCTTTTTCAAGACCCTGGGCAGTGACCTGCTGACAGAGACAACTCCGCTCGGGATCTATCTTCCGGTTTCGGCGGCACTACTGGCCATCGTCACCTGGGCCATCTTCTCGGTGGTGCGCCACTCCGATGCCCTCGCCATCAAGCTGGGCGAGCCCTTCGGCACCCTGATCCTCACCCTCTCGGTCATCTCGCTGGAGGTGGTGATGATCTCCTCGGTGATGCTGACCGGCGAGCCCAACCCCACCATGGCCCGCGATACCATGTTTGCGGTAGTGATGCTGGTGAGTACCGGTCTGGTGGGCTTCACCCTGCTGTTTGGCGGCTGGCGCTACCACACCCAGAGCTTCAATCTGGACGGGGTCAAATCCTATCTGGTGGCCATCATCCCGCTGGCCCTGCTCTGTCTGGTGCTGCCCAACTTCACCGAGGGTGGTGCAATCGGCAGTATGTCGCGCGCCATGTCGTGGATGCTGATCATCATCTCGATCCTGCTCTACGGGGTCTTTCTGCTGATCCAGACCCGCAGCCACAGCCACTTCTTCGTCGACAGCGATCACGAGGATTACGAGGAGCACCACGGCCCGCTGCAGAGCAACGTCTATCACACCATCCTGCTGCTCGCCTACCTGCTGGTGGTAATCCTGCTGGCCAAGACCCTGGCCATCCCCATCAACTACGGGGTGCATGTGATGGAAGCACCCGCCGCACTGGGCGGCTTTATCGTCGCCTGCATCGTGCTGGCCCCCGAAGCAGTCGGCGCCATCAAGGCCGCCTTCAACAACCAGCTGCAGCGGGCAATGAACCTCTACTTCGGCTCTGTGCTGGCCACCATCGCCCTCACCGTGCCTGCCGTGCTCTTTATCGGCTCCATGCTGGATCAGGAGGTGCGCCTCGGCCTCTCCCCCGCCGATATGGTGCTGCTGGTCACGACCCTGATGGTCTGTAAAGTGACCTTCAGCAGCGGCCGCACCAATGTGCTCCATGGTGCGACCCATCTGGTGTTGTTCGTGGTCTATCTGTTCCTGATGTTCGAACACGAATAACCGCGTTCAACCAACGTCAGAAACGCAAAGACCGCCCGATTGGGCGGTCTTTTGTTATCTGCTCCCGGCTGTCACCGGCGCCTGTGAAGCGGCTTCCCCCTCATCCCCAACCCTTCTCCCGCCAGGAGAGAAGGGTGATCAAGGCTTACAGGCTGGGCAGCACCCCGGCCGGGATCAGGTCGTTGTAGCTGGCACGGCCCAGCAGGGCGGCGGCCGCTTCGATATCCGGCGCGAAGTACCTGTCCTTGTCGTAGAAGCTCACCTCTGCCCGCAGTCGTCCCTTGGCCAGCTCGATCAGCTCGGTACTGCGCAGCGGCGCGCGGAAATCGAGCCCCTGTGCCGCCGCCAGCAGTTCAACAGCCAGAATGCCGCGGGTGTTCTCCGCCATGTCTGCCAGCCGGCGGCCAGCGAAGGTCGCCATGGAGACGTGATCCTCCTGATTGGCGGAAGTGGGCAGACTATCCACCGAGGCGGGATGGGCCAGGGTCTTGTTCTCGGAGGCCAGCGCCGCCGAGGTGACCTGAGCGATCATAAAGCCCGAATTCACCCCGCCGTTGTTGACCAGAAACGCCGGCAGACCGGACATCCGAGAGTCGATCAGCAGTGCCATCCGCCGCTCGGAGAGCGAGCCGATTTCGGCGATGGCCAGCGCCAGATTGTCGGCGGCGAAGGCCACCGGCTCGGCGTGGAAGTTGCCACCGGAGAGGATCTCCTCGTCATCGGCAAACACCAGCGGGTTGTCGGAGACCGCGTTGGCCTCGCACACCAGCACCTCGGCGGCCTGACGGATCTGGGTCAGGCAGGCACCCATCACCTGCGGCTGGCAGCGCAATGAGTAGGGATCCTGCACCTTCTCGCAGTTGTGATGGGACATGCCGATCTCGCTGCCATCCACCAGCAGGTGGCGATAGCAGGCGGCCGCGTCGATCTGGCCACGCTGACCGCGCACCGCGTGGATGCGGGCATCGAACGGCCGGCGGCTGCCAAGGGCGGCCTCCACGCTCATGGCGCCGATGGTGATGGCACCGGCGTAGAGATCCTCGGCATGGAACAGCCCTTCCAGCGCGAAGGCGGTGCTCGCCTGAGTGCCGTTGAGCAGCGCCAATCCTTCTTTGGGCGCCAGCGCGATAGGCTCGAGCCCGGCAATTTTCAGCGCAGTAGCGGCGTCGATCAGCTCGCCCTTGTGGCGGGCCTTGCCTTCACCGATCAGCAGGCAGCTCATATGGGCCAGCGGCGCCAGATCGCCGGAGGCACCGACGGAGCCCTTCTTCGGCACCACCGGATAGACTTCGGCGTTGATGAGGGTCATCAGGGCCTCAAGCACCGTCAGCCGGATGCCGGAGAAGCCCCGCGCCAGCGAGTTGAGCTTGAGCACCATCATCAGCCGCACGGTGGCGTCATCCATGTACTCGCCAATCCCTGCCGCGTGGGAAAGCACGATGGAGCGCTGCAGCTCGTCCAGCTGCTCCACCGGAATGCGGGTGTTGGCCAACAGGCCAAAGCCGGTGTTGATGCCATACACCACCCGGTTCTGCTCGATCACCTTGGTAACCACGGCGGCGGAGGCGTGGATCCCCGGCAGGGCGGCCGGATCCAGTGAAACATGTACCGGCTCGCGGCTGACGCGGCGCAGGGTGGCAAGATCCAGCTCGCCCGGAGTAATAGTCAATTCAAACATGGTGTTACACCTTTCCTTTGACACCGTTGGCGCCGTCAATCATCGGCAGATCCAGTTTCGCCTCATGGGCACAGTTGATGGCAATCTCGTAGCCGGCATCCGCGTGGCGCATCACCCCGGTGGCCGGATCGTTGCGCAGCACCCGACCGACGCGGCGGGCCGCATCGTCGGTGCCGTCACAGACGATCACCACGCCGGAGTGCTGGGAGAAGCCCATGCCGACCCCGCCGCCGTGGTGCAGCGACACCCAGGTCGCGCCACCGGCGGTGTTGAGCAGGGCGTTGAGCAGCGGCCAGTCGGAGACGGCATCGGAGCCATCCATCATCGACTCGGTCTCGCGGTTCGGGCTCGCCACCGAGCCGGAATCCAGATGGTCGCGGCCGATGACGATGGGGGCTTTCAGCTCGCCGTTTTTCACCATCTCGTTGAAGGCCAGACCGAGCCGTACCCGATCCTTGACCCCGACCCAGCAGATCCGCGCCGGCAGCCCCTGAAACGCGATGCGCTCGCGGGCCATGTCGAGCCAGTTGTGCAGGTGAGGATCATCGGGGATCAGCTCTTTCACCTTCTGATCGGTCTTGTAGATATCTTCCGGATCGCCGGAGAGGGCCACCCAGCGGAACGGGCCTATCCCCTCGCAGAACAGCGGGCGAATGTAGGCGGGGACGAAGCCGGGGAAGTCGAAGGCGTTCGCCACCCCCTCCTCCAGCGCCATCTGGCGGATGTTGTTGCCGTAATCCAGAGTCGCCGCGCCGCGCTCTTGCAGGGTCAGCATCGCCTCCACCTGACGGGCCATGGAGCGACGAGCGGCCAGATTCACCTCCTGCGGGGCACTCTGCTGCAGCTCGCGCCACTTGGCCACGCTCCAGCCCTGCGGCAGGTAGCCGTGCACCGGGTCGTGGGCGGAGGTCTGGTCGGTCACCACATCCGGGGTGATGCCACGGGCCACCAGCTCGGCGAAGACGTCGGCGGCGTTGCCGAGCAGGCCGACGGAGACGGCGGTGCCGCCCTGTTTGGCCTCTTCGACCATGGCCAGCGCCTCATCCAGGCTGTGGGCCTTCTTGTCCACATAACGGGTGCGCAGACGAAAATCGATGCGGGTCTCGTCGCACTCCACGGCGATCATCGAGAAGCCGGCCATGGTGGCGGCCAGCGGCTGGGCACCGCCCATGCCACCCAGGCCCCCGGTCAGGATCCAGCGCCCCTTGGGTTCGCCGTTGAAGTGCTGGTTGGCCACCGCGAAGAAGGTCTCGTAGGTGCCCTGCACGATCCCCTGAGTGCCGATGTAGATCCAGGAACCCGCAGTCATCTGGCCGTACATCATCAAGCCCTTCTTATCGAGCTCGTTGAAGTGCTCCCAGTTGGCCCAGTGGGGCACCAGGTTGGAGTTGGCGATCAGCACCCGCGGCGCATCCTTGTGGGTCTGGAACACCCCGACCGGCTTGCCGGATTGCACCAGCAGGGTCTGATCCTCCTCGAGCCGGGTCAGCACCTCGACGATCTTGTCAAAGCAGGCCCAGTTGCGGGCGGCGCGACCGATGCCGCCATAGACCACCAGCGACTGGGGATGCTCGGCCACCTCGGGATCCAGGTTGTTCATCAGCATCCGCAGCGGCGCCTCGGTGAGCCAGCTCTTGGCGGTCAGTTCGGTGCCGCGCGGGGCACGGATCACGCGGTTCGGATCATGACGGGGATCCTGCTGTTGCACAGACATACACACTCCTTGTTGTATCAATAGGGTGCCTTCGGCGACGGGCGGCCAAAGGGTTAACGGGTCAACAGATGAACCAGTCGCGCGGCCACGCGGGCACTGCGGTTGTCCTGATCCAGCGTCGGGTTGTACTCGGCCAGATCGGCGAGCCTGAGCTTGCCGCTGGCCCGGATATGGGCGATCAGCGGTTCGATCACCGCCAGCTCCACGCCGCGGGCGGCGGGGGCGCTCACTCCCGGCATCAGGTTGCCGGGCAGCACATCGAGATCGATGGTCAGATAGAGGTGATCACAATCGGCGATAAAGGCATCCAGCCCGCTTAGCAAGGCTGGCAGCTCGGTCTGGGTCATCGCCTCGTCCAGCACATGCCACACTCCCAGCGCCTTGGCACGGGCAAACAGGGCTTGGGTATTGGCGGTCTCGGCCACCCCGAGGCAGGCGTAGTGAAACGGTGTGCCCTGAGCGGCGCACTGCTCGGCGATCTGGAAGAAGGGGGTGCCGGAGCTTGCCAATTCCTGCTTCATGCGCAGGTCGAAGTGGGCGTCAAAATTGATAATGCCGACTCGCCCCTGACCCGCCAGATGCAAGTTGAGGCCGCTCCAGCTGCCGAAGGCCACCTCGTGACCGCCCCCCAGCACCAGCGGGAAGTGGCCCAGATCGAGCGCAGCGGCGACCCGCTCGGCCAGATGGCCGTGGGCGGCGTCGAGATCGCCGTCGGGGCAACTCACATCCCCGCCATCGTAGACGGGTCGATTCAGGTGCCAGGCGGTGTTGGCCAGCAGCTTGCGCACCGCTTGCGGCGCACCGGCGGCGCCGACACGCCCCTTGTTGCGGCGAACCCCTTCATCGCAGGCAAAACCGAGCAGCACTACACCAGCTGCCTCTTGTGCCC
>OERN01000018.1_pt1 | contig 67683 bp, 63 predicted proteins | sample 1540061 | NCBI WGS metagenome assembly OERN01 (sample SAMEA3891241, study PRJEB23780) | metagenome | biome: terrestrial biome; feature: animal house; material: water of meat washing | place: Italy | collected 2015-05-12 | reverse complement strand
CTTTATGGGTCTCTAGACAAGCCTTGGATACAGATCACAGCACACTCAAACCGGGTTGCGGCTGGTTACCTCCCGAATGGTTATATGAGACTGGTATTCGGCGTGCCCTGCGTAGCATGGCAAAAGCAAAAAGCTTAGAACTGGTGGAATATGCAACACCAGCAGGACATCCTGAACTGCGACAATTAATTTCTCGTCGTTTAACCCACATTGGTGTTGAAGCTTCGCCTGAACACATCATGCTCACCGAATCTGGCACGCAAGCAATTGATTTGATCTGTCGTTTTTTATTGGAAGCTGGGGATACTGTTATTGTTGATGACCCTTGTTATTTTAATTTTCATGCGCTGCTCAAAGCCCATCGCATCAATATTGTGAGTGTGCCCTATACCCCCCATGGCCCAGATTTGGAGATCTTTCAGTCTGTTTTAGCTGAACACTCACCACGGCTGTATATTACCAACTCAGGCATACACAACCCAACGGGTGCAGTGCTTTCCCCCGTCACGGCGCATCGCTTACTTAAATTGGTCGATCAAACCAATTTAGTCATTGTGGAAGATGATATTTTTGCCGACTTTGAACATACCCCTGCCCCACGACTGGCTGCTTTTGATGGATTCAATCGTGTCATTCAAGTTAGTAGTTTTTCAAAAACGATTTCAGCCTCTTTGCGCTGTGGCTATATCGTGGCCAAAAATGAATGGATTGAAAATCTAATCGATTTAAAGATCGCCACCTCTTTTGGTGGAGGCCGACTTGCCGCCGATATGGTGCTGATTGCCTTAAAAGACAGTGGATATCGTAAGCATATGGAAACGGTGCGCTTACGCCTTGCCCATGAAATGCAAAAAGTCATCACTCAGCTCGAAGCTTTAAATATTCACCCGTGGCTAGTCCCGCAGGCGGGTATATTCCTCTGGTGTAAACTTCCCGACGGTTTCGATGCTGCGCTCATTGCGCGAGAGTGTTTAAAACACGGCGTGGTTTTAGCACCGGGAAATGCTTTTAGCCAATCCTTAAATGCACAGAATTTCTTACGCTTCAATGTCGCACAATCGGTAGATCCGCGTATTTTCGAAACGCTCAAAAATGTGTTAGCTCAACAGCAAGACTCAACATAATAAAAGCCTCAACCATTAAAATAGAGGCTTTTATTAAAATGGTTGAATGGCTTATGAACAATACTCGTTGCGTTGATGCTCAATTAAAGACAGCGCGGCATTCCATGCTTTCAGCATCACCATTTCAATCAATTCACTTTCAAACTGTTGAGCCGTATGTTGACGTACAGCTTCAGACGGAAGATGAAGCTCTGCTCCTCCCGCCATCGCTTTAATCTGCGCTTGGCACGCACGTTCAAGGAAATAGATCTCGTGGAAAGCACGTTGAATTGAATCCCCTGTCGATAGCAAACCATGATTACGTAAAATCATGACTCGGTTTTGCCCCAAGTCTTTCACAAGACGCTCACGTTCTTCGGTCAATAACGCCACCCCTTCATACTCGTGATAGCTAACTTTGTTATAAAACTTCAAAGCATGTTGAGACAAAGGCAATAAACCCTGTTTTTGTGCAGACACTGCAATGCCATCTGCGGTATGCGTATGAATCACGCAGTGCACATCTTTACGTGCATCATGAATCGCGGAGTGAATCACAAAACCTGCGGTATTGACCAATTTCCCCTGATCATAATCCGCAATAATATTGCCTGCATAATCAATTTTAACCAAATGCGAAGCCGTCATTTTTTCAAAGGGAATGCCGTATTGATTAATCAGAAAATGACCGTCTTCGTCGGGTACGCGTAGACTAATATGCGTATCAATTAAATCGGTCATGCGGAAATGCGCAATTAGACGGTACAACCCCGCAAGCTGACAACGCGCATCCCATTCTTTTTCTGACACGACATCTTTTAGACTTTTCATCGCATGTAAACTGGTCATTTGTTATCCCTATTATCTCTATCCATTAAAGTTAACATTGAGCTTGAACGGAAAAGCCCAACCCTGCTTAAGTCCTTCTCTCAACATAAACTGATTCTTCGTAAAATAGCGAAACCTGTCTTGAATGATTCTGCTATTTCCATGTGCTATCAAGCAACTTAACACGCTATGACATCGATGGTGTTTTAATAGAGTCATTCACGAAGATGGTTTTGCCTTTCAGCATCGAGGGTGCAAAATCGGCCATGCTACGTAAAGTTCGGGTGAAATGTGCCTGATCGGCAAAACCTGCTTCCAAGGCAATATCAATCAAACTCCGACCTGCGGCCCAGAGTTTGATGGCATAGCGAATACGCAACCAAAGAATGTAGCGCCGCATTGAAATTCCCAATTGCTGACTAAACAAGTGCATCAGCCTCGACTCAGACAGTCCCGTGTGTGCCGCGACTTGAGCTACTGTGGGAATCTGCTGAGGTACAAGTTGTTGAATATAATGACAGGCTTGTAAAACGCGGGCATCCCATGGCAATACCTGCAACGGATTTGGGTTTAACGTTGACAGCAGCGTTAAAACCAATTGTTTGGCATCATCAGGACTGAGTTGCCCAGCGATCAACTTTTGAAACTGTGAATGAAACGTAGCAAGACAAGCGGCAGGTAAAAAACAAATCTGTTCGCCATTCAGCAATGGATACAAGTGTCCATAGAGTGCATGATCAGGATCAATCATGAGTGCCAGATAAGGCTGATGTTCTGAATCGGTACTGTGCATCACATTGGGTGCCATCACCACAATATCGTGATAACGACGTAGTTGATCGTCTAAAGTGATTGCAAAAGGTGTGCCCAAGCTAATTTGTAAAAGTGCTGGAAAATGGGCATGGGCATTATTCAACTGCTCATGAGTCACATACAAAATGACACCATCCCAAGTGTAAATTTTACTTTGATGCGCTAACCCTAAACTCGCATCCTTGCTTTGCGATAGCATATTCGTTCAAGACCATCTTTGGTTTGCTGTTTAAAACTACGCCTAGTAAACACTAAAGGAGTAGGACATGTTACAGAATACCCAAACCCAAATTAAAAACAATATGCAAGATTTAGTGAATAACGCCAATCATTCTTCTGCATTGGTTGCAAGCCCTATTGTGAAAATTAAAGGAAGTGATGGCCATTATAAAACCTTAAAAGAATTCTATCCCTTCTATCTTTCTCAGCATGAAGACCCTACTTGTCGACGTTTACACTTTGTGGGAACCACCTGTGTGATCGGGATTACTGCGGCTGCAGCGATGACCAAAAATCCAAAACTACTCTGGGCTTTGCCTGTGGTGGGTTATGGATTTGCTTGGGTATTGCTAAGGTTACGCGCCAGAAATGTCCTATAAAAGTGATGCTCCTTAAAATAACATCAAATCAAGCCATCAACTTAGACTGCATCAACGTCACTATATACGGCGTCATCATCTACTCTAATGCAAGGCACTCATTTCTCACTGGCTCAATTTATAAAATAAGTCCTTACTTTTGACCGAAAATCCCCCCTTGAATGCTCAATTACAACCCTACTCTCCAATTCTTTTCAGTGATTAACTTGAGCTTGGACACCACTGTTTTAAAGGCTGAGTGACTTTTATCAAGTTACTCCACACTAAAACATAGTGCCAAGAAGACAAACAATAGTGATTACAAGTCAAAAATTCTCAAGGACGATTTACATGAAACTCAGCCCATTGGTAATTGGCATATTTGGAATATCCTCTTGCAGCTTGATCCATGCATCTGCTCTGGATCAATCCGGCCAGTCAATTCTGCCCTTTTTAGAAACAGGACATTATGCTGAAGTCAGCATTGCCAGCGTAGATCCAGATATTTCGGGGAAAATTCGCAACCGACCAGATTTAGTCAGTGATGTGACGAATTTTAATACAGGTAATATGGGAAATAGCTTTCAACATTACAATGCCGCCTTAAAACTACAGCTAACCGAACATATCAGTTTTGGCCTTTTGTACGATCAACCATTCGGTGCTGACATTCACTATCCGCTGCAATCCAATAATACATTTTCAGATAATGAATTCAGCCAACAAGGCACTTCTGTAAACGTGGATACCCACAACATCAGTATGCTTCTCGGTATTAGTCCATTCACAAACTTTCAACTCTACGGCGGTGCCGTCTATCAATCGGTAGAGGGTGATGTCTCACTCCGAGGCAATGCCTATGGCCCTCTTTTTAATGGATATGATGCGAAATTTAAACAGGACCATGCAGTGGGTTGGTTAACAGGTTTAAGTTATCAAAAGCCGGAGATTGCCTTAAAAGCAGCCATCACCTACCGCTCTAAAATCGATCACAAGCTGCACGTCACTGAAACAGTCTTTGGTGAACCTTTAGAAGCTACACTTCCACAGAAAACAAAAATTTCTACGCCTCAATCCGTCAATCTCGATATTCAAACAGGGATCGCATCGAATACCCTCGCCTATGCCAATTTGCGCTGGGTCAACTGGAAAGAGTTTAAAATTCGCCCCACCCAGTTTGGTGCTTTGACCGAATACATCTCTTCGATCATCAGTGATGGTACTTATGTCGACGGCTTTGATTTAGACAGCTACCAGCACGATCAGTGGACAACAACACTGGGAATTGGACATCAATTCACCCCAAAATGGAGTGCATCAACAGAAATCAGCTGGGACTCTGGCACAGGTGATCCTGCATCTAATTTAAACCCAACAAAAGGCTCTTGGGGACTTGGTTTCGGTGCACAATTTAACCCTACACCCCATTACTTTATTGCAGGTGGAATCAAATATTTTTGGCTCGGTGATGTTGTTGCAGAAGATGGAACTTACCATCTGCCTATATCTGGTATTCAATCCACAGCAGAACAAGCAGATTTTAAGAATAATAGCGCCATCGCTTATGGTTTAAAAATGGGGTATCGATTCTAACTTTATGAGGTCCATAAAATAAAAGCCCCCCGATTGAGTGGCTTTTATTATTCTCGAAAAGTTTGCCATGTTTCAAAAGCATGCTGTTGATACAGTTTTAATTCTGAAAACTGAGGAAGAATCGCTTCACTTTGTGTGGGTCTTAAAAACACAAAATCGTCCACTTGAATATCGCAATTTCTAGGAATATTGACCAACTCTTGATTACTGCTCCGTCCATATAATAGATGCGGACGACACTGATTAGGATAAACATAATCCGCCAGCCAATAACCACCATAAATAAACAGTGCTTTGGATTTATGCGGTAATTTATTCAATAAAGACATTGCAGGTAACTGCGTAAAAGGCAGAACTTTCAGCACCGGAGTCGCAATCCATAACGCCGGTTGTAAAGGCTTCAATGAGTCACTTTCAAAATCACTGGGTTTGAGCAGCATCGAACCAAAAGATAGATCATTACAAACGCTCTTTGAGATATGAAAAGTAAAGGTCGGACTACCGCCACCATTAAAACAAAGATCACTGTTCCAAAGGGCTGGAAAGTGCGTTTGAATGACCTTTTGATAATTTAAATAAATCTGCTGCGACTCTTGATAGGCCTGATCTGGTTTTTTGATGATTGATGGTATTTTAGTGACATGCGCATCGTAGCCCATCAAGCCTGACAGTTTCAAATATTGTGGATATTGCTGGATCACGCTTAACATTTCAGCGAATTTCGTTTCAGACTGCACCCCACCACGGTGTAGGCCCACATCAATTTCAATATTCACTTGCAGGCTTATGGCATAGTCTTTGGCTATCTCTAAGTATTGCAACAACCGTTCTTTAGTATCGATTAACCATTGGATATTTGCCTTTGTCCACGCTGAGTTTTGTACATAAAAAGTACGAGCTGCTTGGGCAGGCATGGGCTTCCCCAACAAAAGATCAGCCGCTGAGAAATTTTCTAATATCAACTGGATATGTGGCACATGAAAGACCATAAAACGCTGTGTATTCAATTTCTCCGACAGCAGCTGGAGTAAATCGAGACTGGCCAATGATTTGACCACTAAACGTGGTTTTAACTGTTCCGACTGAATGAGCTTCGTTTGAATATATTGGAGGTTCTGTTGTAATGCAGCCTCATCTACAATCAGTTGTGGTGTCGCAATCCCTTGTGTTTTCAAGTCTGAATTGAGGGTTTTAAAATAGTGATCCAACATTCTTTTTGTCCTGTTCTGAATAAAAGCGGCCAACTTAAACCAGCCTACTAAGCATATGGCCTATCGGCTAAAAGCCAAAGCCATCAACCTTAGCTTTAGTGTAGAGCTCATCGTCAGGGCTTATGCTTAACAAACTATCCTTCACATATAGCCCTACACTTTAGCCATATCCTACTCACCACCAATCATCCCAAAAACAACTGCTCTAAATAAGGATTTAAAAACTTCCGCTCAGGGTCCAACTGCTGACGCAACGCCAGAAAATCATCCCACTTTGGGTATAAATCTCGAAGTTGCATTGCCGTCATACTGTGCATTTTGCCCCAATGGGGTCGTCCCTTATATTTCTGAAAAATAGGCTCCACAATATCAAAAATTAGCCGTGGGTCTTGCTTATGATATTGATGCACCGATATCGAAATGGAGTCTTGCTGATAAAATGGGCTGATCCAAATATCATCTCCTTTGACAAAACGAAATTCGAGCGGGAAAAAGGTCGCAACCTTATATTGTCGCAATGCCGCTAATACCTCTTCTAAGCAATCCAAACCGTCATCAACAGGAATCTGATACTCCATTTCATTAAATTTGGTATTACGTACTGTCGGAAAGATCTTGCTTGACCAATCCACTGCTGTTGTTGGTTTAACAAAAGTGCCTAACAGTTTTTGCACATAAGGATTCAAGGATGGAACGTTTTTAATTAATTCCGAACAGACCGTTAACAACGTATCCTCAGACGGATAGCTTTCTTTACGGGGTTGTAGCTCTTCATCTGTTTCATCTAAGGTTTTTAACATGAGTTTTTCGGCATGGGAAAAAACAAAACATTCAATATGTCGATGCTGTTGCTTCCATCGCTGAATAAACTGCATCATGTCTATTACTGTACAGAGCTGAATATGTTCCTTCAGTTTAAAGCGCGGACGATTTTGCATGGTAATTTTGGTCAAAATACCCAAACTACCTAATGAAACACGTCCAGCCGCAAAGATTTCTGGATTTTCGGTGCGACTACAGTTGAGAATTTCACCTGAAGCAGTTAATAACTCAAAATCTTCCACATAAGCTGAAATACAGTGCAAATCTGCACCCGTACCATGTGTTCCAGTTGAAACGGCCCCCGCAAGGCTCTGCTGGTCGATATCGCCTTGGTTCATTAAAGCTTGATTGATGGGTTCTAGATATTGATCCAAATTGTACAATCGAGTCCCTGCATAAAGACTGCACCGACTGTGCGCTGTATCAGATGAGAACACACCAGAAATTTGGTTCAATGACACCAAAGTCGCATCGGTACATACTAGGGGGGTAAAGGAATGCCCTGCCCCCACAACCCGTATTTTCGGATGACTTTGTACAATATGCTGTAACTCCAATACATTGTCAGGGCGCAAAATGTGTTGTGGATGAGCCTGTTGAAACCCTGACCAGTTCGACCACGTATATCTCTCTTGAGTTTTCATGAACGACTAACTCCACATTCGCCCAGTAAATACTCTTTACTCAGCTGACTCATTTGATTTTCTTGCTTTGTCCAATCCTTTGGCTTCATTTGATTTTCCTTTCATCACTACGTTGAATTGATCTGCCCTTTGGCATATTGAAAGTTAAACAAAATTATGAGATACCAAAAAGGGTTGAATGATCGCTATTCAGGGGGGCAAAACGGACTTATGCCTAAACAGTCAAATTATACCGTTCATACACGGCAATATATCCCACCCACAATATTGGCGGGGCTGCTGCATTATGCAGAACAGCAGCATTGGGATTACAGCACGTGGTTCCAGCATTCAGGCGTGAATATCAATCAAATCCAGCAAGCACATGGCTATGTGAGTTTTACTCAGTTATGTCATGTGATTCAGAATGCCTTGGCTTCGAGCCAGCAACCCAACTTAGGTTTAAAAATTGGCAGTAGTGAAGGCCTGATTTCCATGGGTATTTTAGGTTTTGCCATGCAGTCCTGTAAAACTGTAGCGGATGCCTTAGAGGTTGCTCTACGTTACCATCAAGTTTCGGGTAGTGTTTTAAACTTAAACTTTACAATTGCTGGGGAGAGCGTTGAATTAGAGTTCATCGAAAATATTACACCGACAAACCTCAAGATATTTTTATGTGATGAACTACTGAGTAGCATCATGGCCTGTTTCAATGCCATGCTAGGCGATCATCAAGATATTATTCAGTTAGAGCTGAGTTATTCTCCGACCACGCATCTTGCCGAATATCAAAAAATTGTCTCCTGCCCGATTCGGTTTAATGCAGACAGAAATGTCATTCGATTTAAACGAAGTATGCTAGAGCGCCCACTCAAAACTTATAGCCCTGCTAACTATGCAACTGCCATCCAGATTTGTGAACGTGCACAACAAGAAATTGATCAGCTCAATAATGCACAATATGCATATTTATTAGAACAGCTCATCGATCAGCACCTTCCCATACGCTTTGATATGCAACTCGCATCAGACTATTTACAAATGAGTGAGCGTCATCTTCGACGCTACTTATTGCTAGAAGGTATTAGTTTTCAGCAAATTCGACAAACCGTATTAGAACGAAAAGCGAAACAGATGCTTGAAAATAATCTCTCCATTGGGGACATTAGCCAAGCTTTAGGTTTTAGTGAAGTACGTGAATTTCGTCGGGCATTTAAACGCTGGACAGGCCAAGCGCCGTCTGTTTATAAAAATGGTACCGAATGATCCTAAGCTGATACGGAGGCCCATTTTTTCTGTTTTTATTCGTTCCCTCTTTAAAAGTTGAAGCTGAAATGTGTTCAATTAAAGCAACCAAACTGCTTCGGTCAGCTGCTTAATTTCATCCATATCATGGCTGACATACAACATCGGGATATGGGTTTCATGTTGGACGGTTTGAAAAAAAGGAAGGATTTCCTGTTTATGTGCAGCGTCTAACGCAGACAAGGGTTCATCTAATAATAATAAATTTGGCGAATACAACAGTGCCCGACCCAATGCAACTCGCTGCTTTTCACCACCTGAAAGCTTCGTCGGCATACGACTGAGTAAATGATTAAGTTTAAGCAGTTCAATAATATAATCGGGATCAAAACGTCGGCTTTCAGGCGGAATGCGCTTATAGCCAAACAATAAATTTTGCATCACCGTCATATGTGGAAACAGTTGTGCATCCTGAAAAACCAAACCAACATGACGTTGCTGTACATTTAAATTGATCTTATTTTCAGCATCGAACCATGTCTGATGATTGATTTTAATCCAGCCCTTGACTGGAGTGTTGAGTCCTGCAATGGCATGCAAAATACTGGTTTTTCCTGAGCCTGACGCTCCAAATAAACCAACGACAGGATGTTCAGATGAAAATGTCTGATCGAGTTTAAATTTGCCTAAATTTAACTGAATATGACAGTCAATCATCGTCTTAATGTCCTCGTTTGTTTTTCTGATAGCGATGGAACCACTGGGCAAACCATAAAGCCAAAAATGCCACAGTTAATGACAGAATAATCAGTCGCCAGACCGCCTGTTCTGTGTCGGGTTGCTGCATCAGGCTATACATGGCCAAGGGCAAAGTTCTGGTCTCGCCTGCAATGTTACCGACAAAGGTAATGGTTGCGCCAAACTCGCCCAGACTGCGACAAAAACATAAAATCGCCCCCACCAATATGCCACTGCTGGCTAAAGGCAAAGTGACATAAAAAAAAGTGCCCAAGGAGGAAGCACCGAGCGTTTTCGCCGCCATTTCTAGTCGTTGATCCACCAACTCTATGGCCAAACGAATCGATTGAACCAAGAGTGGAAAGCCCATCACGGCTGAGGCCAAAACTGCGCCTTTCCAATTAAATGCAAAATTGAGTCCAAAGGGCTCAAGATACTTACCCAGTATCCCGTTTCCTCCAAAAACCTGTAACAGCAAATATCCCGGCACCACAGGCGGCAGCACCAGAGGTAAGAAAATAAAGGTTTCAAATAATGATTTGCCAAAAAACTCTTTACGTGCCAAAACCCAACCCACTGCCAATGCAGGGATCAGACTAAAGGCCAAACAGGTTGCAGCCACTTGGCAGGATAACTTGAGTACCTCTATTTCTTCAGCCGATAAAGAAAACATCATCACTTAGCAGCAGATAAAACGGTAAAGCCATATTTTTTAAAGACTGCATGTGCTTGTTTACTTTGTACAAACTGATAAAACGCTAGCGCATCGGGATTATTTTTGACAAGACCTAAGGGATAAACAATCGGGGTATGGGTGCTGATAGGGAAAACGCCAACGACGGTGACATCGTTACTAATAGCAGCATCGGTTGCATAGACAATGCCAAGCTGACATTCACCACGTGCTACAAAGTTGAGCGCAGCTCTGACATCTTCAGTTTCAACCAATCTTGGTTCAAGTTTTGACCACCACCCCAATGCGGTCAGTGCTTGTTTCCCATATTTTCCGACTGGGACACTTTTGGTGTCACCTGTACAAAGCTTGCCTTGAAAAGCGGTAGAAGGATCAAAACTTTTATCCATTTTTATTTTGACGGGCTTAGCTTTTGGCGAAATCAATACAAGACGATTGCCCAATAAATTCACACGTTTATTCGGCACAATTAACTTTTTATTTTGCAGATAATTCATCCACTGTTCATCTGCCGAAATAAAAACATCCGCAGGTGCACCCGCTTCAATTTGCTTGGCCAAAGTCGACGAGCCTGCATAAGAGGTTTTCACGCGTACTCTTTTTTGTTGTTCAAACATTGCATCGACATCTGCTATAGCATTGGTCAAGCTGGCTGCTGCATAAACGGTAATGGCTTGCTCTGCATGTACCTGTGCCGCAAGAGCCAAACCACAACACAACATCGCATATTGCATGCACTTATTCTTAAAATTGAGCAGCACCATGTTCCCCTTAAGCATTATAAATTGACCGATATGTTTTCAAAAATATATGGATACACAAGCAACGTCAATTCCAGAAACAGATTATTTATCGTTCAAGTTAAAGTGTTTGTATCCTAATCACGTGACTGATACTGCTCTTGCAATCGAGTGAATAGATAAGAGCTTTTATCAAATAGAGGAAGCTTATTCGTGTATGTAATGACTTACTACGAGAAGCATCTAGTTGAACTGAATAGATTATTGTTTCAAGTATTGAGCTATTTCTGCAAAATCCTGCTCAATCGCATCACGTGCTTTTATTTCCATTTGTCTAAATTGACTTAAAATACTTTCGCCCAAGTCCGTGAGTTTTGCCCCACCCCCATGCGTTCCACCTTTTTGAGTTTCGACCAATCCTGACTGAAAGCTATGATTCATGGTTTCAACCAACTGCCATGCACGGCGGTAGCTCATATTCATACTTTTTGCAGCTTGAGAAATTGAGCCTGTACGGCGAATTTCTTCCAATAACTCGGCCTTACCTGGCCCAAAGGCAATGTCTTGATTAAGAAGTATTCTGAGCTGTAATTTTAATTTGACGTCCTGCATACATTCACTCAAATAAAGACCTGTCATCGACACAGATGACCTAAAGAAAAACCTTTTACTTTTTATACAGCAAAATTTTGAATATCAAGTATATAAAACAAAACCATTACCGCGGCAAAAACTCGCTAAGGTCAAACCTGACTGCTTTGCCATATTAATCGCCATACTGGTTGGAGCTGAAATACACGCCAGCAAGGCGATATTCAGTTGAGCACACTTACGAATCAACTCATAACTGGCGCGGCTGGTCATCACGACAAAACCTTGATTTACATCATAATGATGTTCTGCAATATAACCCAATAGTTTATCTAAAGCATTGTGTCGGCCTACATCCTCAAATAAAGCCACTATTTCTCCCGCTTCAACCCATGCAGCCGCATGTGCACCGCCCGTCATTTGGGTGATTTTCTGTCGGGTATTGAGTTGAGCAATGGCTTGTGGAATTTGAGCCAACCATCCCTCACAAAGGGCTGTGGTAATTTGAGGTAAATCCAAATGAAGCTGCTGCAAACTTTCAATCCCACAGAGACCACAACCCGTGCGTCCAACCATCATCCGTCGATGTTGTTTGAGCGCCATAAAGGCCCGAGTAGAAATCGTCATTTCGACTTGGATCCCAAATTCCGTTTCGTATATGTCTAAAGAGTAAAGCTCTTTCAAACTCGTCAAAATACTTTCAGACAAGCTAAAGCCTTTCGCAAAGACTTCAATATCTGCTGGCGTTGCCATCATTACTGCATGGGAAATCCCATTATAAACCAAAGCAATAGGGTGTTCTTGCACCACAAAATCAGATTGTTCAACAGCTCTATTTTCACTTAAACGCTGAATATCAACAGCTTCATACCCCAGAGAACTCAACTTAGACGCTCGAATATCCATAATAATTTTCCAATCTTCCCTAAACACTAAACCCTTCAATCATGAAAAAAATGACACCTGCAAATCAGGCGTCATTTCAGCATTGAATCAACTAACCTCTCGATTCACGATCTGATTGGCATCTTCAGGATCAACTGCTTGTGCCAAGTTGAAATGTTCAGGTGCTTGGCCTGCATGCAAAATCACAGGCACGCTTTTCGAAGCTGGTATTTTGGCGTATTTATCATGGCTACTAAGTGCAACCAATGGATTGGTCTCCGGATAATAGGCTGCGAGGCTACCCCGTGGAATGTTATACGGTACGATACGGAAGCTTTGAACCACACGTTTAACACCATCCGAATAGATACTTTCGATATCCACCCATTGATCTGCAACAAAACCAGCCGCAGCGATATCTTCTGCATTCATAAACAAAACACGGCGCTGACCAAATACCCCACGATAACGGTCATCGAGTCCATACAAGGTTGTGTTGTATTGGTCATGAGAGCGTGTGGTCATTAGGGTATAGACTTTGGCCCCTGTATATTGTTCAGCGTATTTATTCTCTTTATCGGCATACACTTCAGCCAACGGCGTAATTAAAAACTGTGCCTTGCCTACAGGCGTATTCCACACATGCTGATTGGCTGGATGCTCTAAGTGAAAGCCACCCGGCTGATAGACGCGTGCATTAAAATCATGGAATTCATCAAAGACCTCTTCAATCGAATCTCGAATACGGTCATAACTTTCTACATACCATTTCCACTTGATATCACTGTCTGGTAAGACGGCTACCGCCATACGCGCCACAATGTCAGGCTCTGAAAGTAGATTCTTAGAAGCAGGCTCATTACGCCCTGCTGAAAGATGCACATTACTCATGGAATCTTCAACACTCACTGCCTGCGGCCCATGCTGTTGCATATCAACTTCGGTACGGCCCAAACAGGGTAAAAGTAATGCCTCTTTACCACAAACTAAATGGCTACGATTCAACTTCGTTGCAATCTGTACTGTCAAATCACAACGACGTAAGCCTTCTTGTGTATACGGTGTATCTGGAGTGGCAACAGCAAAGTTACCACCTAAACCAATAAAGACTTTTACATCACCTTCATACATCGCCTGAATGGTATCCACCACGCCAAAACCATGTTCACGTGGCGACTTAATGCCGAATACTCGGTCCAGACTATCCAGCAATTTTGGGCTTGGTCGTTCATTGATCCCCATGGTTCGATCGCCCTGCACATTACTGTGCCCACGAATCGGAGCTAAACCTGCCCCTGGACGACCAATATGCCCTCTTGCCAACATTAAGTTCGCGAGCATATGTACATTCGCAGTCCCGTGCCGATGCTGTGTAATCCCCATGCCCCAACAGAAAATGGCCGTTTTGGCATCCAAATACATTTTAGCTAAAGATTCTAAATGCTCAGGGCTAAGTCCCGTATGTGTATGAATATCTGACCATGCAGTACGATCTATTTCTTCCATCATGGCATCGAAACCGACTGTATTCATTTCGATAAAAGATCGGTCAAAAACGCTCTTTTTCCCAGCTGCCAGTGCTTGAATGTCCCATTCACGTAAATGTTTCAGCATCCCAAACATGAGCGCATAGTCACCGCCCACGTTGGGTTGGAAATAATAACGACTAATGGGTGTACTGCCATTGGTCATCATCTCAACAGGTGCTTGCGGATCTTGGAAACGTTCTAAACCACGTTCTTTTAAGGGATTAATGGCAACAATATTGCCACCACGCCGTGAAACTTCTCGTAAAGTCCCCAACATCCGCGGATGGTTGGTGCCCGGATTATGCCCAAAACTGAAAATCGCATCGGCGATATCAAAATCTTCTAAAGTCACCGTTCCCTTACCCAAACCAATTGAGTCACGTAAGCCAACACTGGTGGTCTCATGGCACATATTGGAACAGTCTGGGAAATTATTGGTACCATAAGCACGGACAAAGAGTTGATATAGAAATGCCGCTTCATTACTTGCACGACCAGAAGTATAAAATGCCGCTTGATCTGGATGATCCAAGGCATGTAAATGTTTTGCAATTAAGGCAAAAGCATCGTCCCACGAGATAGGCACATATTTATCGGTCGCGCTGTCATAGCGCATTGGGTCAGTTAGACGACCTGAATCTTCAAGCAAGAAATCACTTTGTTCAGACAGCCAACTGACCGTATGGGTCGCAAAAAATTCAGGTGTAACACGTTTTGAAGTGGCTTCAAAGGCAACGGCTTTCGCACCGTTTTCACAAAAGTTAAAGGCATGTGCATCTTTTTTTTCAGGCCATGCACAACCTGGACAGTCGAAACCTGTGGGTTGGTTAATATTGAGAAGCGTAATCGCACCTTTTTTGAAAACTTCCTGTCTCTTTAAGTTTCTTGCAACACTTAACAACGCGCCCCATCCACCCGCAGGATTGGTATAAGGCTCTATTCGTGCATAGCTGGTTTCTTCATCGTCATGCTTTTTATCTTCAGTGTTTTCCATCTCACCGCCCTCAATATTTATCTTCGGTAAAAAGTTCTGCAATGATCAATTCACTGTTCGCTTTGCTCATACTTGCAAGCGATTTGGATTGCTCATCCCTTTTTTATTGCTCTTTTCTTATTCATCATGCCTGCGTTTCTTGGCACAATTCCAAAAACACTTCTGATCAAAAATATCACCCTTTTGGCATGCAATTTCAATAGATGAATTATTACAAAAGACAATGATTTGATGGATCATGTTCGGGCAACACACCCTCTCATTTTTGAAAATGAACGAACTAAGCGACTTTAAGACTCTGTTTGATCTTTGAAATAAAACATTTCATACTCTTGTTTATAAAAACTAAATCGTATGTAAATACGAAGTGGAGCGACTATGGACGGTTCGACGACTACACCCTTAGAACATAGGTCAGCGCAACTGATCGATCAATTTGGCCGTCATAAACATAAACTCCGAATCTCACTGACAGATCGTTGTAACTTTCGTTGTAGTTATTGCATGCCCGATATGCCTGAATGGTTAGCCAAAAAAGACATATTAAGCTTTGAAGAGCTTTTAACATTTTGTGAAATGATGGTCAGTTTAGGCATTCGGTACATCCGCTTAACAGGTGGCGAGCCTTTGATGCGTCAAGGCGTAGTCAATTTTATTTATGCTTTGAATCGACTCAAGGCACAGGGCTTAGAACGTATTTCCATGACCAGCAATGCTTCCTATTTAAACAAGTATGCACGAGCGCTAAAAGAAGCAGGACTAGATGATCTCAATATCAGCCTCGATAGCATTCATGCAGACACGTTTATGAACATGACCAAACGTCCGATAGCACCTGTTCTCGAAGGCATTGCGGCAGCACAGCAAGCCAATCTCCCGATAAAATTAAACTGTGTTTTAGTCGCAGGACAAAATGATCATGAAGTGCTTGAACTGACCCAATGGGCTTATCAGCAGAAGATCGCATTACGTTTTATTGAATATATGCCTTTAGATCAACCTGAGCACTGGCAGCCTCAAAAAGTCATCACTGAAGATGACATTATCCAAATACTTGAACCCCATTTTCAGATTCAGAAACAAGCCAGACAACATGACCCTGCAACCATTTATCTGCTTAATGATCAATACACATTAGGCATTATTTCCACCATCAGCAAACCCTTCTGTCAAAGCTGTGACCGTTTACGTATCACTGCAACGGGAGAGCTATTTACCTGTTTATTTGCCAATAGGGGAACACCGCTGCGTCATTTACTTCAACCAAAAGATTCCGCTTTATTACAAGCTCAGATTCTCAATGCTGTGTGGCATAAAAAAGCAGGGTTTATTGAACATCAACATGCCCCAACGCGCAAAATCAGTATGCATGCCATAGGGGGTTAATCAACTGGTTAATTTTGAGTTTGTCAGTCATTCGACTGTATCCGCTTTTATTTTTGTGTTATCTAAATACGTCATAAACTTTTTCTCTTGATCGAACAGTTTCACTTTAGATCAACACTTCAATGTTTCGGAATACTTTATGAAAAACGTTGGCATGAAGCCAGAAAGCTATCGCGTTGCAACTGCAAGCTCCGAACTGCTTGCCCCTGCACATTGTTTACAACTTCTTGCCGACGGCAATACCGAAAAAGGTGATGCTCTCAAAACAGCCCGCATTGCTGGGATTTTAGCCGCAAAACGTACCGATGAACTGATTCCGCTGTGCCATCCGCTACCTATTTATCGTGCCGATGTCGATTTTGAACTGCTTGTCGACCGTGTGATTATTCGTGCAACCGTTGAAACGATTGGGCCAACAGGTGTAGAAATGGAAGCGTTGACCGCTGCCAGTATTGCGGCTCTCACCATTTACGACATGCTCAAACCCCATTGCGAACCGCATGAGCTGATCATTCAGCAATGTAAACTCGATCTGAAAAAAGGCGGAAAATCACACTTTAAACGTCATTTGCGTCAGCCTGTTTCTGCGGCAGTATTGGTTCTATCAGATACCGTTGCCGCAGGTCGTAAACCAGATACTGCTGGCCGCTCCGTCGTCGAGACCTTAACCGAAGCTGGTTTTGATCCAATTCATTATCAAATTTTACCTGACGAAGCCGATCAGTTAAAAGCATTGGTCTTAGAGCTCACTCAATCTTATGCCTGCATTATTACTGTAGGCGGAACAGGCATCGGCAAACGTGACATTACAGTAGACACACTTGAGCCTTTACTTGAACGTGAGCTCAATGGCCTGATGGAAGCCGCACGTGCTTTCGGACAAAAACGTACCCCTTATGCTGCGATGTCACGTGGCGTTGCAGGTTTTATCGACCGTTCATTGGTGATTACCCTTCCGGGCAGCCGTGGTGGTGCAAGTGAATCTATGGCAGCCATTTTACCTGCTTTGGTTCATATTTTTGATGTCTGCCGTGATCTACCTCACCCAGGAGGTTATGAATGAGTTGCTCTGGCGTTGGTTTAATTACACTCGATCAAGCTCTTGAACACTATAGCGCCGTCCAAACATTGCCTGTCGTTACTTTGCCTTTAGTACAGGCGCATAGACATGTTTTAGCGGCAGATGTTTTATCAACAGTTGCCTTGCCTCTATTTACCCAAAGTGCAGTTGATGGCTATGCGCTGCGCTCTGAAGACTTGCAAGCTGGAATTACCAGCTTTGAATTGGTTGGTGAAATTCGTGCGGGTATTGAAGAACATATTGAGATTCAAGCAGGTCAAACTGTTCGTATTTTTACTGGGGGCAAGCTGCCAAACTCAGCAGATACTGTGGCTCGACAGGAAATTATCACGCGTGGCCATAAACAAGCGACTCTAACTCAAGCTTTGGACAAAGGCGCAGACATTCGTTATCAAGGTGAGGAGTTATCCATCGGGACAACACTTGCACAGCAAGGCCTGCGTTTAGGCAGCGGTTTAATTGCGGCACTCAGTATGGCGGGTGTTCAGCATGTCGAGGTTTATCGCCAACCTAAAATTGCAGTGCTTATTACCGGTGATGAAGTCAGTACGCAACTGGACAATCAATCTAAAGTGTTCGATGCCAATGCGCCAATGATCCGTACTTGGCTTAAAGAACAGGGTTTTGCTGAAGTGCATTTAGAGCATGTGATTGATGATGAGAAGATACTCACACAAGCGCTCTCGAATGCCATGAATCATTATGATGTAGTCATTACTACAGGCGGTGTTTCGGTAGGCGATTATGACTTGATTCGACCTGTTTCAATGGCTTTAGGTGCAACAGAGATTTTTTGGCAAGTTGCGCAAAAACCGGGTAAACCATTGTATTTTGCTGAATATCAGACAGACTATCATCATTCTTATTTGATTGGCTTGCCTGGGAACCCTGCTGCTGTACTCACCTGTCTTGCTGTACATGTATCGACACTATTGGCGGCTTTACAGGGAGTTACGTCTCCTGCACCCGCGTGGAAAAAAGCTCGCTTCAACGACAGCATTAAACAAGACAGCCGTGAGCAACTGGTTCGCATGGTATTAGATGTCAACGAGTTTGGACAATTAACCGTTTCCAAACTCGGCAAACAACAATCCCACATGCTCAGTAATTTAAATCGAGCCAATAGTATTGTTCGAATCCCTGCTCGATCTGATGCCCCTGTAACATTGGACTATGTCGATTTCATCTCGATCTAAGAACATAGATTGGATAGTGATACAAACCAAGTGCTTTTTTGCACACGGTCTAAGGCATGAACAGCTTTGTCCTAGACCGTACATCTCAATATTGAACGGTTATTATTGATATCCCTACACACGGATGTTAGGTCAAAATCATGCAAAACTACCCAGCAACAGCACTGGTGATTTTAGCGGGTGGTAAAGCCACACGAATGAATGGGGTCAATAAGCTTTTGCAAAGATTTGACCATGAAGTCCAGTTGTTAAAAATATATTCAGCTTTTGATGGAAAAGTTCAGGACATATGGATCAATAGTCATCGCGATTATGCACAATATAGTGAGTTGATTCCTGATATTCGCTGTTTCAAAGATAATAGCGCTGGTTTTTTAGGGCCTTTAATCGGTATTCAAACGGCATGGTCATATGTGCAGGCTGATTATATTTTATTTATCCCGTGCGATATTACCAACATTCCACAGGATATATTGCCGCGCCTACATCACACATTAGAACAACATCCTCGCTCTTCTGTTGTCTACCTGAATATCAATGGACAAGCGCTTTACCCTTTTTGTTTGTTAAAACGCAGTAGCCTAGAAACCTTAAATAAACATTTGCACCAACAACAGTTCAGCTTAAAACGCTGTTTCAACGATCTGTCGCCACAAACTTTAGATATTCAAAATGCGCATTTGGCTTACCACAGCCTCAATTCATTTGAAGAAGTGCACGATTACCAAAAGTCATTAGACTCTTAGTCGAGTCATATTATTCAAACCGTATAATCATAGATAGATATAGCGAAATAATAAGAAAAATAGTGTTTTATTTATCTGTACAAACTGACTTTTCCATTTTGATGATCAAATTAAATAATGCTAAAGTGAATTAATAAGTATTCAATAAACTGAAGTCAGCAAACTATTTTTAAACCCGTTTTAACCGAGGCGACATGCAGGACATTCATATTAAAATCGAGGCTTATGGTGCAATTGAAAAGCATCTTCCTGCTAAACTTAGCCTGAGTTGTGTGCCGAACAGTTTAATTGCTGATGTACTTGATCAAATAAAAATACGTTATCCATCTGCTTCTGACCTGCTGGAACGCTGTGTTTGTGCGATTGGTGAAGATATTGTGGCGCGTCAAAGTCGATTAGTACAAGATAGCACCTTGGTATTACTTTCACCCGTTGCCGGAGGCTAAGATGTTAGAGTTTGCTCGTATTCAAGATACTGCTCTCAATTTAGAGGATTTTGACGGCATTCAAGCATTTCCTGAATGCGGCGGAACAGGTATTTTTATTGGTACGGTTCGAAACCATCATGAAGGACGCACGGTTCAGGCACTGAAATATACATCTTATGCACCTGTTGCCGAAAAGATGATAAGAACGATTGAACAAGAGATACAAGAAAAATATGCGCTTCGCTATGTTCGGGTTGTACATCGGATTGGTACATTAGACATTGGTGATAAAGCTATTATTGCCATTGCGTATGCTCCACATCGCTGAGAAGCATTTCAGGCCTGTGAAGAAGCGGTTGAGCGTGTTAAACATGAAGTGCCAGTTTGGAAAGAAGAGTTTTATACCGATGGAAGCAGCCAATATGTTGCAGGCTGCTGTATTCGCCAAGACTATGATGAAAAGCATGAACAACACCATCATCACTAGAAATACTTGCATCCATTGATGCTAAAAAGCAATGAAACTCTTTAAACGAAAATAATGGGAAATCATCTATCGCAATCTTCAAGTTTAGTTTTCCCAGTCAGTCCAAAGCCCTCTTCTACTTTGGGCTTTGAACTCGGATGGCGTTATTACGGCTTGATATTATGAAGCACTTTTTGATTTATAGCCGACGAGCATCTTTTCTTTCAACTTTTCAATATCTTCATCCGATAAGCCCAAACCTTCTGTCGCATACTTATCAATACTGCCATACACTTTGATGACTTCATCGAATTGTGCTTTAAAGAATTCTTCACGCACATCAAGAACTGGTCGATATATATTAGCGGCTGCTTCACCTTGGGTGTTGACCATATATTGATACGTCGCATTGACACGGTCTGCGGTATACGCATTTGTTAAAAGATAATCTTGTAAGACATCGTCATACTTCATACCGACCAATAACTGAATCACAGCGGTAACCCATCCCGTACGATCCTTGCCTGCTGTGCAATGATAAAGCTGAACACCATCTGTATAAATTAAACTATTAATCACTACTCCGAAACGTAATTGAGTGCCTTTATCATGCGCAGCCATATTCGCCATTGAGCTATTAAAAAAATTGATCATATCTTCAGCTGTAGCAATTCCTTTCGGTAGATCACTCTCTTTTGAACCAGCAATATTTACCATCATAATATTAGTATCGGGACTTAAAATATCTGGGCTTTTTTCTCTTTCAGAATTGGTTCTCAGATCATAGACGGTCTTAATTTCCAATGTTTTAAAGGTTTCTAAGTCTGTTTCATTTAATGGCAAATAGTTCGATCGATAAATCACGCCTCGTCTTAATTTCAAACCATCAGCGTTAACATAATTGCTTGAAATGCTATTTCCTGCAATATCACGAAAGTTGTCTGCTGTTTCAATTGTAGGTGTATCTGCCAAATATAAACTCGGATCATCCGTAGTATTTGCCGGATTATCAACGACGGTGTTATTAGCATTGTTTGATGAGTTTGAATAACGACTTTCCTCACCACATCCTGTAAGGATAAGCGTTCCTACAAGTAATGGGATAAATAAACTTTTTTTAAGACAAGAAACTAAAAGGCTTTGTTTAGTACTGACGTCCATGGTCTTTTACACATCTGATTTACGGAAGTCGTATTATTGTTAGAGCACATTACATTTACATGAATAATCAAGAATAAAACATAAGCCAATATATTAATTTTTATAGTATTTATCTCAAAATAAAATCACATTAGTGACATAAATCACAATTTAATACACATCAACCCGCGTAAGTGACTGGATGGAATACTTTAATCATTTTGTCATTTTTTATGATAATCAAATGCTGCGCCGAACACGATTTGTTATAGCTAGACCAGTACTAAGCACATTGTCTTATCAGTTCATGTAATTGCATCAATCGATACTAAAATTTTGCCCATATCTAAAAATACACGGGCTTCCATATGCTAACGCATGCACTAAATTTTTAATATTTTGCCTTGGAAAATAAAATTTTCTAAGCTTTAAGCGTACAAAAACTGATTCAAACCAATTACTTGTTCTATATAAATTCGATCAATTTACGTCATATACGGTAACAGAGTCGCCATGATTAGTTACAACACTTAGATTTATTGCAAATAGCTAGTGTCGTCATAGAGCAACAATAAACATTTAAATTGTTGCAAGAAATATAACGAAGGTAGCTTTGAGTGAAATGAAAATAGAGCTTAAAACTGTATTTTTAATATAGCTTCAGAAAGGAAAATAAAAAAAATGGTGCGCTCAGCGGGACTCGAACCCACGCCACAGGCTTCGGAGACCTGTACTCTATCCAGTTGAGCTATGAGCGCGCGAGCACATCATATCAAAAAAAATCACAAGGTAAAGCATCTATATAGCTTAGAGTGATTTTCCTGCTTATGCTTTATACAATGTTCCATATCTGCAACACAGAATTGCGAGTAGATTACTTGGTTTATTAGGCATAATCGCTCACAATAGTGCCACTATTAATCATTCGAGAATTTCATGACTGATGCATTGACGTTAAGAGATTTGTCCAAAACCTATAAAAATGGGTTTCAGGCTTTAAAAGGCATCGATTTAACTGTTCCTGAAGGCGAGTTCTATGCCCTTCTTGGACCAAATGGTGCAGGCAAATCTACAACGATTGGTATTATCAGCTCATTGACCAAGAAAACCTCAGGCACTGTCGAAATTTTTGGACATAATCTCGATACACACCCCTCTCAAGCCAAACAGTGCTTAGGAGTTGTACCTCAAGAGTTTAACTTCGGTCAGTTTGAAAAAACCTTCGATATCTTAGTCACACAAGCGGGCTATTATGGTATTCCTAAAAAAATTGCGGAAGTTCGTGCCGAAGAATATTTAGAAAAACTCGGCTTATGGGAAAAACGCGGTGTTCAAGCCCGTATGCTTTCAGGTGGTATGAAACGTCGCCTGATGATTGCCCGTGCCATGATGCATGAACCGAAACTCCTTATTTTAGATGAACCCACAGCAGGGGTTGATATTGAGCTACGTCGTTCGATGTGGGACTTCCTCACAGAAATGAACAATAAAGGCACATCGATCATTTTAACCACACATTATTTAGAAGAAGCAGAAATGCTGTGTCGTCGAATTGCCATTATTGACCGTGGTGTCATTAAAGAAGACACCAGCATGAAAAATTTCCTCAATCAACTCAATGAAGAAACCTTTATTTTTGATTTGGCCGCACCGATTGAACCGATTCATATCGACATCATTGGGGTTCGTTTCCATTTAGTCGATGCCGTGACTTTAGAAGTGACTATGGATAGAGCGCATACCCTCAATGACTTATTTCAATTGCTCGAATCGCAAGGAATCCAAGTTCGTAGTATGCGGAACAAATCTAACCGTTTAGAAGAACTGTTTGTGAAGATGGTCGAAAAAAATCTCGAAGGAACTACGCCATGAACTTAAATCAACTTAGCGTAGCTTTATATACTCTGGTGCATAAAGAAATTCGCCGCTTTATGCGCATCTGGCCGCAAACCTTACTTCCACCTGCCATTACCATGAGCTTGTACTTTGTGATTTTTGGTAATTTGGTCGGTTCTCGTATTGGTGAGATGGGCGGTTTTAGCTATATGCAGTTCATCGTGCCTGGACTGATTATGATGGCGGTGATTACCAACAGTTATGCTAACGTTTCTTCGAGCTTTTTTAGTGCCAAATTTCAAAAAAGTATTGAAGAGCTGATCATGAGTCCTGTACCTTTGCATGCCATTTTATGGGGCTTTGTTTTAGGCGGTGTCTGTCGCGGGGTCTTGGTCGGTATTATTGTGACGGCTATGAGTTTATTTTTTACTGACCTTTATATTACCAATTGGTTTGTTACCATTTACACCGTCTTGGTCACCTCGTTCTTATTTTCACTGGGTGGTTTTATCAATGCGGTGTATGCGAAATCTTTTGATGACATCTCCATCATCCCAACCTTTGTGCTGACGCCTTTAACTTATTTAGGTGGCGTATTTTATGCCATTTCAGCACTCAGCCCTTTTTGGCAAAATTTATCGTTGATCAATCCGATTGTATATATGGTCAATGCTTTTCGTTTCGGTATCTTAGGTCATAGCGATGTTAACGTCGTCGTCTCCCTATCTGTTATGACCATATGCTGTGCAGTGCTTTATGGCATTGCTTACTATTTACTTTCTCGTGGTTCAGGAATGCGTGAATAATGAGTGTAGAACATTCTCTTTTGGGTAAAGACACCAATTACCCTACAACTTATCAACCCGATATTCTTTTTCCTATCGCCCGTGCTACAGCACGTGAGCACTATGCGCATGTTGAAGGTATTCAACAAGGTAAAGACTGGTGGCATGTTTTTGAAATTTCTTGGTTAAATCACCATGGTGTTCCGCAAGTTGCCATTGGTCGCATCAGCCTACCTGCCACCTCGCCCAACCTCATTGAGTCAAAGTCATTAAAACTCTACTTTAATAGCATGAACTTTACTCAGTTTGAGTCTAAAGCTGCATTTAAAGCAACGGTTGAACAGGATTTATCGGCGGCGGCTGGCGCAGATGTGAATATTGATCTTTTTCATGTCGATGATGTGGAAATTAGTCAACCTGAAGGTATCTGTATAGATGAACTGACTCCGACCCAATTGGAAAATCATCCTAATGCACATCTGTTGGCATTAGATGATGCTGCGGAAGATGTTGAAGTACAGATTTACTCACATTTACTCAGAAGTAACTGTCCAGTCACTGGACAACCTGATTGGGGCACGGTATTTATCCGATATAAAGGTAAAAAGCCTTGTTATAACAGCATACTGGCTTATATTATCTCTTATCGTCAGCACAACGGTTTTCACGAACAATGTGTGGAACAAATATTTGCCGATATTTGGCAAAATTTGAAACCTGAAAAGCTGATGGTGTACGCAGCTTATACACGCCGTGGTGGTTTAGACATTAACCCTTGTCGTGTGTCAGATGTGTCATGGATGCCCCGCCCAATTCGATTGGCGCGACAATAAAATAAAGAACATTGAGGTTAATACACGATGCCATTTTTTGGTTTTATTCCATCGACTGAACTTTTACAGACTATTCAAACTGCTCAGCAGAAGAAAGACTCAAGTGAACCTTTATATCCACTTCGAGATAAAACAGCACTCCTCATCAATGATGAAATTATTGATGCCATTTTGACTGAGTTAGTTCGCCGTTTTCCACCGAGTGATAAACGTGACACAGCCGAGAAACTGGCTGGCTATATTAAGTCAACAGTTGCGGTTTTGTTGAAGCAGCTTTTAGGCAAATCATCGAATGATGTGGTTCAAGCATCGATTCAGTTTTCTGAAAAAAGCTTGTTTAAAGATGCTGAAGGTCAGTTCCGTGTGGGTGAAGCGTTAGATGCAAGCTTAGTGACCAGCCTCAAATATAACTATGCTGAAATTAAAGCAGGCAATGAAGTAGATAAAGCCGCGTTAACCGAACTGTATAAACAGTTTGCTGAAGCGACTGTACGCCACTTCATGAATGACTTTAATAAAACCCTCGATTTGGGCATGATTAAGCGTAAAGCAGCCGATATCGGTTCTGCAGCTGTCATTAAAGCAGTGCATATTGCTGCCAATAAAATCATCCCCAATTTAACCAAAGATGAACTTTTAGCTTTAGCTGAATATCACGACACCTTATTTCATGCTTAAGTACTAAAAGTCTTCGAGACTTTTCAGATCAAAATGACTCTACTTGTGTAGGGTCATTTTGGTTTCTAAGCTGTGATTTCTTGCTCTTTATATAAAGCTATATAAAGTCCATATATAAGCTGAGACCAGATCTTTTTGTCATTGTCACTAGACCCTAAACACTACAATTTTAATTGCCTCTATATAAGGAAGACTTTTTATATCAGTCAGTAAAACTTGACTTATATAGTCACGTAAATATTCTGCCTGAAAATCTGCGCCATTTTGAATGATCTGTCCTTTATATAGGCTGAGTTTGTCTTTTTTTGTATACCTATTTGCCCGCTTCAGTACAGACAATGTTATCTTAAAGCCTATTCACGCTAGACTCCGTTCACAAGAATTTCGACATAACAGAAACGCGAACTATGGGCATTCCCCTATTCGCTTTGCTCCACTGCCAATAACGACTCTGGAAATTAGACTTCTATGTTAAATTTAAACTTTTATAACAAAGTTAAACGTTTACCTTTATTGATTGGCGCTTTGTCGATCACAAGTTTTTGCCAAGCCAACGATTTCGCTTCTCATCCTGACTATTTCAGCTTTAAACAAAAAACCATGCAAAATTATGGTCTGTCTGCTGAACAAGTCGATTGGGCGATGAGTGGTTCTAAAAATGTACCCAACATCATCAACATTATGAACCGCCCTGGTGAAAGTAAACCGTGGTACGAATATAAAACCAACTTTATGGCAGAAAGCACCATTCAACGTGGTGTCCGTTTTAAAGCACAGTACGCAGATACTTTAAACCGCGCCGAACAACAATTTGGTGTACCGCAATCAGTCATTCTCGGCATTTTAGGGGTAGAAACAGGTTTTGGGAGCAATAAAGGTAATTTTGTGACCCGTGATGCCTTAGCCACTTTAGGTTTTGGTTACGAACGCCGTAAGCAATATTTCCAAGATGAACTCAGTGCTTTAATCGCATGGAGCTATAAAGATGGCGTGCCAACCAACTCGGTTGTAGGTTCGTATGCAGGTGCAGTTGGCTATCCACAATTTATGCCTAGCAATATTCCAAAGTTTGGGGTGGATTATGACGGCAATGGTCATGTCGATTTACGAAATTCAGCAGTCGATGCGATTGGTTCAATTGCCAACTATTTAGCAAATCATGGCTGGCAACGTAATCAGCCAATTGGATTCGCAGCACGCTATAGTGGCTCAAATCCTGAAGCGGTCATTGCTAAAGATTTAACTTTACCGACGCCTTATGGTGTTTTAAAAAATCAGGGCATTCAACCGACCAATCCGATTGTCAAAATCGATGATTTAGATATGGTGAATGTGATCCAACTACAGGAAAATTATGGGCAAAGTTATTACATCACTTACCCTAACTTTCAAGTGATTACGACCTATAACAAGAGCCGTATGTATGCGACTGCAGTGTGGCAATTAGGGGCTGAAATTGCTAGCCGATAGGGCTAGCTTTTTACTCAAGCTTGAGATGTCAATAAAAAAATATTTAAAAATGATGTAAATTTCGGCATTTTTCACACCTTGTTACAATATTGATTATTTTTTAATCAAAAAATGTTCGGTTTATGTAGTTTTTATCGTTATTTTAATTAAACACTAGACATGCTTATGACTGCATGAATATTATCCATTTCGTCAAATGTTGTTGCAAAAGTGAATTAACAGGCAAGTTTTTTTATCTTTCAACCACTTAGTTTAAAGAAAAAAGTATTGTCTTTTGGAGTTTATAAATGCAGTCTTCACTTAAATATATACTGGCCATTGCCTCGACCATCGCGCTGAGCCAATCGCAAGCAGAGATGGTTCAGTCATCATTTACCAATGATAACGATAACTCTCGCCTAGCTGCGCGTGTCTTGAATAAAGATGCTCAAGGCTTCAACTCACACTTCTCAAATTTAAATAGCCTTTCAATCACTGAACGTTCAGGCGATAAAATTCGTCGCGAAACAATCGCTGCAAAAATTGAGATCCCTGAAGAAGAGCCTTCAGTGATTGAAAAGTTAAATACTGTTGCATCAAATACAGTACGTAAGTTTAGTCAAACGGGCATGGCGTCTTGGTATGGTCGTCAGTTCCACGGTCGTAAAACAGCAAGTGGTGAAACATTCGATATGAATGCATTAACTGCAGCTCATCGTAGCTTGCCACTAAACTGCTTTATTCGTGTAACGAATAAAACCAATGGTAAAAGTGTTGTGGTTAAAGTAAATGACCGCGGCCCATTCCACGGTAACCGCGTGCTTGATCTTTCTTATGGTGCTGCTAAGCAACTGGGTATTACCAATGCAGGTACTGCGAAAGTCAGCATTGAACGTATTGATGGACCAAACTCTTAAGATTCTTTCCTACAGCACGCATTTGACAGCAAAGCCACAGTAATGTGGCTTTTTTATTGTCCTATCTTTGCCTAATGTTTTACACAATCGTAAACAGCTCGATCTCCATCATTTGATCCCTCCCAGATGCTTAGTTTGAATAAGATGCGAAATCTAATCGATCCGATTTTTTGAAGTGAGTGCGCTCACATTTTTACAGCGGTGGAAGACTAGCAAAATTAAATATTTTCTCAGCTCATTCTTATCTGATCAAAGCCAATTTTTCTACCCACCTTGAACTGTAGTTTTATCCATTCGTCAAATTCAAATGATTTTATGAATTACCTAGTAAATTAAGCGCCATTTTTGCGATATTAGATTCACTATTGCCCTGCTTGTTTTATATAATTGACTCAATTCTATGGACCAAAACTCAAAAGAAAACCTTCTTATTTCTTCAAAGTTCTCAAACCCCGCCTCATTTGCTCTATTTTCAACTTTTTTAGTTCCCCAATCAAAGCTACGGCAATTTGATAGACATAGAAAAAATCGCAAATGGTGAGCATTTAGAGCAATACAAATTTAAAAGCAATGAAAAAGATCGGGCTCTCGCACTTTTTCATGCTTTTTTCGGTATTTTATGGGCCTATTTGCTGATGAAATGCTAGAAATCGAATAACAGATTCAGACCATAAAAAAATCCTAAACTCAGCAAAATACTGAGCAATAATTTTCTCGTCAAAAGAGTGATTAACAGCGTAAAAATTGCACCATAAAAATAGCTATTTTCAAATATCCCTTTCCAGTGTCCACCTTCAAAAAAAACCAGTGGCAAACAAATCGAAACCATCAGGCAAGGCGCCGCATATTTCAGCATGCGTGTCGCAAATTTAGGCAGGCGAATTTGAGTTTTAGGCTCTAAAAATAAATACCGATTAAAAAAAGTCACACAGGTCAAACTCAAAACAAATAACCAGGTCATGTTTTAGTCCTCCGCTTGATCAAAAAACGCAGCAACCCACATACCACTAAACCCAGCCAGCAAAATAGCTGATCCGAGTTCTAACCAACTCAAAATCAACACCATGATCGACGAACTCACCACGCCATAAATTGCAGCTTTATTTTGAATCAGCATCACTGCCATAACCAAGAACACCACCACAATTGAAAATTCTAAGTGGAGAGTTGAAAGATCAGGTACTTTATTTGCTAGCAAAATACCCATTAGACTAAACAACACCCAACTGACATAAAAGCTGAATCCTGCACCCAACATATAGGCATAAGACGGCTTTTCCTTCAGCATCGCGGTGGCGTAGAGTTCATCGGTTAGCAAAAAGCCGATGCTCAGTCTTCTTTTGAGTGACCATGGCTTCACCTCCTCTCTTAAACTCAGTGCATAAATAAAGTGCTGACTGGTTAGAAAAAATACGGTGATCAGAATACTCAGTAAAGATGCACCCGTCATGAGCATACTCAAACTGACCAATTGTGCCGCACCTGCAAACACTAACGCTGACATGCCTACAGCTTGCATGACACTCAGGCCCGCATTAATCGCTGCTGAGCCTGCCAATATTCCCCATGGAATAACGGCGACTGAAAGCGGCAACATATCCTGTACACCACGGAAAAAGCTTAAACTTTTTTGTTGGATCAATTACGACTGCACAGCAGACTCCATTTTTCAATTCGCTAGAGTCAATATGCGGCATACCTTAGATGGCTTTCTTGTATGAAATTGCTGTTATTTTAAATTTTATGTGCCAGATATTGCGCAGGCGTACAGCCCAAAGACTTTTTAAAATGACGAGTGTAATGGCTTTGATCGGAGAAACCACAGAGTTGTGCGACTGTCGCAATCTCGCAGCCTTGTTTAAGTAAATATAAAGATTTACGTAATCGAAACTGTACCAACCATGCATGAGGTGGAAGTCCAGTAAACTTTTTAAATTGACGTAATAAATGCCATGGGCTCATCCCGACGACAGCGGCGAGCTCGGCCAGTTGATGCTCTCTTTCAGGTTCCGCAGCAAGTAGTTCTTGTACCAAGACCACTTTACGCTGCGCTTCAGGCAAGTCTTTTAATATTTTTTTAGATTGATTATAACGACTTAATAAATAAGCCAAAGTTGAAATATATAAACTCTGCTTAAACAGTGTATTTTTCGGCTGTAACAACAAATCGAACAGCAAATTCAATTGTTCGGCTAGTCCTTCATCATGAACCACAGCTTGCGGAAACCACGGCATAGTGCCGGCTTCATGAAAAAAATCTTGACTCACCTCTTGGATCATTTCAGGGGTCGGATAAATTGCCCGATAACACCAACCAGTTTCAACAGCAGAAGAACCCGTATGTACCTCATCAGCATTCACTAAAATAATATCGCCTTGCGGCGCAATATGCTGATTTCCTGTGCGTAAAAAAGACTGTGCACCTTCATCAATTAAACCAATACAATAGCCTTCATGGGTATGTTTTGAAAACTGCGTATGCTGATAGGAGGCTTTTAACATTTCAAGACCATCAAGTTCTTGAACATGATGGTAATTTACAAATTCACTGGGTCTGATTTCGTGCATGAGTTGGCCTCTCCTGAACACTCAGCATACTGCGATTCAGCAAAACGTATAGAACAAAATTGCTCTACTACTGATAGGTTTTTCCTTGGTGTTTTAACCAACCACCTTCATGGCGCTGTTGTGGATCGTGATGTGTCCAGTGGATCACCCCGCCTTTTTCACTATATTCGTATTCACCATTGAAACCAACGGTATCGCCTTTTTGTAAGCGTTCAATGCGTGGTGCCAAATCAATATTATGTGCAACCAAAACCGTCATTGCATTAGGGAGTTCTACAATAAATTTTTGATGACGAGTACCGTCATTATCATCTTTAAGCACAGCCACAACACGCCCTTGTGATTGAACTTGAATATTACTTTTCCGGCTTTGAAACGCTTGGGCAATTTTTGCTGTGCCATCAAGCACTTGATTTTGCGGTTGGCTGGTCTGTGTAGAGGGCTCTACCGCGACTGATGGTGTCGATGTTTGTAATTGATTTTCTTGAAGATCGATTCCGAAATATGCAGCAATCAATAGTATGATCACCGCGCCAATACTCAGGTTGGTTTTGTTGGCCACTTATCTACTTCCCCGTTTTATTTTTATTAATTGTATAAAAAAAGCCCCAAAGGGGCTTTTTTTACTCAAAATAATTTTTCAATTATTTTGCAGCAGCTTGAGCAGCAGCAACTTCTTCAGCGAAAGAAAGTTCAGCTTTTTTCTCAATACCTTCACCCACTTCAAAGCGAGCAAATTGAACAACTGTAGTACCAGTTGCTTTAAGAACGTCCGCAACTTTCTTGTCGTTGTCGATTACGTACATTTGACGATCAAGAGCAACTTCGTTCAAGTATTTCTCAACTGAACCAGTGACCATTTTCTCAACGATGTTTGCAGGCTTACCAGATTCGATTGCTTTAGCTTCAGCAATTTCTTTCTCTTTAGCGATAAGTTCAGCAGATACACCTTCAGCAGAGATAGCAACTGGGTTGAACGCAGCAACGTGCATTGCAATACCTTTACCAGTCGCAGCATCACCTGTGTAAGATACAACAACACCGATTTTTAAACCGTGTTTGTAAACTGCAAGGTTTTCGCCTTCAATGATTTGAGCACGACGAACTTGGATGTTTTCACCGATTTTTTGAACAAGAGCAATACGCGCTTCTTCTACAGTTGCACCATCTTCAAGTTTCAATTCAGCAATTTTAGCAGCATCAGTTTCGCCAGCAGCTAACGCAGCAGCAGCAACTTGAGCAGAGAAACCAGCAAAGTTTTCGTCTTTAGCAACGAAGTCAGTTTGGCAGTTTACTTCTAAAAGAAGCGCTTTGTTACCGTCTTGAGCGATAGTGATTGCGCCATCAGCTGCAATGTTACCCGCTTTTTTAGCCGCTTTAGCTTGACCAGATTTACGAAGGTTATCAATCGCTAATTCGATGTCACCATTCGCTTCTGTTAATGCTTTTTTACATTCCATCATTGCAAGACCAGTACGATCGCGCAATTCTTTAACCATGCTTGCTGTAACTGCAGTCATGTCAATCTCCTAAATACGGTAGAAAATGAATTCTTTTTAGAACAGAAACGGCCCAGAGCTGTCTCTTGGGCCGTCTGCATACATGACGCTTACTTTGCCACCATCACATGTCGCAAAAATGACAAGCTTACGTCAAACGCATTAAGCCTCAGGAGCTTCTTTAGCTTCTTCAACTTTAGCTTGTGCATTTGCTTGTGATTGAGCATATTCTTTACCAGCAAGAATCGCATCAGCCATAGCAGAAGCATACAAAGTAACTGCACGGATCGCATCGTCATTACCCGGAATAACGTAGTCTACGTTGTCTGGGTTAGAGTTTGTATCAACGATACCGATTACAGGAATACCAAGGTTTTTAGCTTCTTTAATTGCAATTGCTTCGTGATCAACGTCGATTACGAATAATGCGTCAGGTAAACCACCCATGTTCTTAACGCCGCCTAAAGCGCGTTCAAGTTTTTCCATCTCACGAGTACGCTCTAAAGCTTCACGTTTAGTAAGCTTAGCGAAAGTACCATCTTGAGATTGAGTTTGAAGGTCTTTAAGACGGTTGATAGATTGGCGAAGTGTTTTCCAGTTCGTCAACATACCACCTAACCAACGGTGATCAACATATGGTTGACCAGCACGTTGTGCTTGTTCACGGATGATGTTAGAAGCAGCACGTTTCGTACCAACAAACAATACTTTATTCTTTTTGCTAGCAAGGTTGTTAACAAAGTTCAAAGCATCATTTAACGCAGGAACAGTGTGCTCAAGGTTGATGATGTGAATTTTGTTACGCGCACCAAAGATGTATTGACGCATCTTTGGGTTCCAGAAACGTGTTTGGTGACCGAAGTGTGCGCCTGCTTGAAGAAGGTCGCGCATGCTTACGTTGTAATCTGCCATTTTCTTTACCTTAAAGTTTGGGTTAGGCCTCCATATATCCGCATCCTCCACCCTAACGGGCACCCAGAGAAATGTGTCGATATATGTGCGGATTTTATTGCCCCATCGCACAAAGCCCGTGAAATTTATTCACGAAAAAGCATTTGATAAAATGGGCGGCTATTTATACCATAGTCACACACAAATTTCCAAAAGTTTTTAGAGATCATGAACAGTACTTACGAAGCACCCCGTCGACTCATCAAAAGCGCTGAAGACATCGAAAAGATGCGTGTGGCTGGACGACTGGCGGCTGAAGTCTTGGATATGATCAAGCCACATATTAAACCAGGTGTGACTACACTTGAGTTAGATACGATTTGTCACGATTATATTGTCAATAAACAAGACGCGATTCCAGCATGTTTAGGTTACGGTGCAGCACCGGGTCGCCCTGCTTTCCAACATGTGATTTGTACGTCTGTAAACCATGTGGTCTGTCACGGCATTCCTTCAGATGCAAAAGTGTTGAAAAAAGGCGATATTTTAAATATTGATGTGACGGTCATTAAAGATGGTTTCCACGGCGATACCAACATGATGTACATCGTGGGTGGCGAAACTTCTATTCTCGCGAATCGTTTATGTAAAGTGGCACAAGAAGCAATGTACCGTGGAATAGCAACAGTGAAGCCGGGTTCAACCATTGGCGACATTGGTCATGCCATTCAACAATATGTCGAATCGGAACGTTTTGGTGTCGTACGTGAATACTGTGGTCACGGTATTGGAACTGTGTTCCATGACGAACCTCAAGTCTTACACTATGGTCAACCAAACTCAGGCATGATTTTAGAAGAAGGCATGACCTTTACCATTGAGCCAATGGTCAATGGTGGTGACTGGAAAACTAAATTACTGGGCGATAAATGGACGGTAGTGACCAAAGACCATAGTTTGTCTGCACAGTATGAACATACGTTGTTGGTCACTAAAAACGGGGTTGAAGTGTTAACTGCACGTCCTGAAGAAGATTTATCACGTTTTCAGTCTTAAATGATGTCATTGGCATGAAATATGATGCCATCTGTCAAAAAGACCACCTACTGGTGGTCTTTTTTATGACTAAGCAAATATTGGATTTGAAATTTATTCTTTATTTTACAAACAGCTAGAATCAAAAAATATTCAACAGTAGCGCTCTATTACATTCATTCACCTGTAACAAAGATTGCAAGCAAGTAACACGATCACACAAAATGGGTTTTGATATTCACAAATGTCAAAAACACATGTCCTTCAAAAACAACAGCTTTATCGTAGCAGCAACCTTAATAATACGCTCTATAAAAACGAATAGCTAATTTGGACATGGAGTCCCAGAATGAAAAAAACATTGCTTTGTGTAGCAACGTCTCTTGCTGCCTTGCCTATGCTCACACATGCAGATTCACCTTATTTTAGTCTACAAGATGGTGATGGATTTAAACGCTTTTCTGTATCGGTCGGTGCTTTACACGTCATGCCACAAGGTAAAGCTCAACCTTTCCGAGTTAACACATCGGTTAAAGAAGGTGAAACTGCAAAAGTTGGAGATATCAAAGCACAAACGGTGCTCGACAATATCAAGCCAGGAAGTAGCGTCAATCCTCTCTTAAAGGCTACTATTGATGGGCTAGCTTTAATTAATGCTGATGTCCCCTCAGCACTAAGTGGAACTGCTGAAATCCGTGGACTCAGTCAATGGGACAACCCAGGTACGGGTTTAGAAGCCGACGATGTTACTACGCTTGGCATCATGACCAATTACTTTTTTACCGACAATATTTCTTTTGAAATGAAAGCAGGGATTCCACCGAAAGTCGATTTACAAGGTAAAGGAAAAATTTATGCGCCTTTTTCAGCAACTGCAACACCTATGGGCGGAGCTTTAGGAAATTTAGAACTTGAAAATGATATTTTCATTACCGATTTGGAAGCACACGGCCCTGCGGCATCTGCACGTGCGTGGACACCTGCTTTCGAGTTCCAATATCACTTTGGTAAAACAGGTGTGAATAAATTCCGCCCCTATGTCGGTGTTGGAATGATGTATGCCTACTTTAATGAGTTGGAAATTAACCCACAAACTGAAAAAGACTTGATTGCAGCAGGTCATATGATTGCCAATATTAAAGAAGGAAATGCTGGCGCATCACTTGAAGGGAAAAAGAGTTCAGCCAATCCCAAAGTTAAGCTAGAAGCAACTGATGCCTTCGCGCCTATTGCAACCGTCGGTTTCACCTATGACTTTAATGATAAATGGTTTGCTGTCGGCTCGGTGTCCTATGCTCATCTTAAAAATGAAACCACGATCACCGTCAAAGATGCTACGCACGGTGAACTAATCAAATCTACAGCCGATATTGAAATTAACCCCATTCTGGCTTATGCAGGTGTCGGCTACCGGTTCTAAGCTTCAAACAACTACCAAAAAGACGACACCAAGTCGTCTTTTTTCATGAATATTCATTGTTTTTATTGATCAAATAGTCAATTTTTTATCATCGCTTTCAGCAAATAATTCACTTAATATAGCGAACTCTAAGCTCATTTTTTGGTTGAAATATGTCAGAAACTCGTTTTTCCAAACCGCTGATTTATATGCTCATTGGAAGTGCAATAATTCTGGCATTATCACTGGGTGTCCGACATGGCTTTGGACTCTACCTTGTGCCTATGAGTGATGAGTTTGGCTGGGGACATAATGTTTTTAGTCTAGCGATTGCGATGCAAAACCTGATTTGGGGCGCTGCGCAGCCCTTTACAGGCGCATTAGCAGATAAATATGGCTCTAAAATCGTGGTTGCCGTCGGTGGTGTGTTGTATACCATCGGTTTGCTGCTCATGGCAGTCAGCTCTACGGGTTGGTTACTCAACTTAAGTGTCGGTCTTATTTTGGGCCTAGCATTATCTGCGACCTCTTTTTCTGTATTGTTATCCGCGGTGGGTCGTGCTGCACCGCCTGAAAAACGTAGCCTTGCTATGGGTATTGCCAGTGCAGCGGGTTCTTTTGGGCAGTTCATTATGCTGCCGTCAACCTTACTGCTGTTACAAAACTTTGGCTGGTCTGCGGCGTTGGTCGTTAGTGCACTTTTAATTGCGATGATTGTTCCACTGGCCTGGATGCTCAAAGCTCCCGCCTTTGTTGTACCGAATGCGTCAACCAATCAAGTTCAGCTCAGTTTTAAAGATATTTTAGTCATTGCGAAAAACCATAAACCATTTTGGTTCCTATCACTTGGTTTTTTGGTCTGTGGCTTCCAAGTGGTCTTTATAGGTATCCATTTACCTGGCTATTTGATTGACCATGGTTTTAATGCAACTACAGGAACTGTTTTCTTAGCGCTGGTCGGTTTATTTAATATCGTTGGCACCTACACTGCGGGCTGGCTAGGTGGGAAGTATTCTAAACCAAAGTTACTGATGGGCTTATATGGACTCAGAGGCATTGCCATTATTGCCTTTTTGATGCTCCCACTCAGCACAGTCACCATCTATAGCTTTGGTGTAGTGATGGGTTTATTATGGTTATCTACAGTGCCTTTGACCAACGGTATTGTGGCCAATATGTTTGGTATTAAATATCTGAGCATGCTGAGCGGGATCGTGTTCTTTACCCATCAAGTTGGTTCATTTTTCGGTGGATGGCTAGGTGGTGTGAACCATGACGTGACAGGTAATTATGACTTGATTTGGCTGTTTTCTATTATTCTGAGTGTTTTTGGCGTACTGGTACATTTCTTTGTCGATGAAAAGGCGGTTGTCCATGACTAATTCATTTTTATGGCTCAAATGCGGTATCGGCATTAGCATTATTGCTTTGTTTGCTCTGGCGATTAGCCTTTGGCTGAATACGCCTGACCTGTTTGAGTATTTTAATCAGGCATTTTGCGCTCATTAAATCTGCATATTTTGAGCTCAATATTTCATTATAAAAGAAAAGCAATATAATCAGCAGCTTAGCATTTTTTTAAATTTTTTCATAAGTTTAGAACTTCTTTTAATTTTAAGATTACACATATTTTGATTACATTTTCTCTAGACCGCATATCTAGAGAAAATAATCAAAATGACCGCATTAACCCAACTTTCACAAGCGATTCATGATGCCCCGCGTTGGCATCAACCTGAACAATTTCAAAATCCAGAAGAAATACAAATTATCCCACTGGCGGAAGAAGCCTTAGGTGCTGTGGTTTTTGGTTTAGATGCCCGTAAAGCCCAAGCAGGAGAGACCATCTATCGCTTGAAAGAAGCTTTGGCTGAACATCTACTTTTAATTTTTAAAAACCAAACTTTGGATGATCTGCAATATTTAGCCTTTGCCAGCTATTTTGGTTCTATTTTCCGCCCAAGTGCAGACAATCCTGTGCTGGCTAGTCAGTCTGACACTGGTGTTCCACCCGATGTGGTTCCTGTTTCCAATGCAGTCGGTCAAGGCGACTACACCGGTCATGGCGAACTCACCCCACATGCCGATCACCAGTGGACACCTCTTCCCTCTTTTGGCTCTCTGCTCTATGCCCTTGAGCTTCCTCAAGACGGCGGACAAACCTCTTGGTTCAATACCATCAAAGCCTATGATGCACTTCCCGATGACGTCAAAAAGCAGATCGACCAGCTACAGCTGATTACTTATAACCCATTCGTCCGTGCGCAAAGTAATACAGGCAATACGGGTTATGGAGACAGCCCTTATTATCGCTTTAAAGATCAACCCATTTTAGGTCATGCCTATCCGCATCCCTTAGTCCGCACACATCCAGAATCTGGGCGTAAAGCGCTTTGGCTCAATACCCGTTCGGAAGTTGAATTACTCAATGTCGATGATAGCGAAGGCAGTGAACTGATTGCTGCACTTCGTACGCACATCCTCAAACCTGAGTTTCGCTATGAACATCACTGGGAAACTGGAGATATTGTCTTTTGGGATAATCAGGTGACACTACATTCACGTCGCCCCTTTCCGGTCGATCAACGTCGCTTACTCAAACGTATTAGTCTTGCAGGTGGGCGTCCTTACTAAGCGATAAATAAAATGAATGATTTATTGGTATGACACCAAAATGTCACGATTGTTTTAGATAATCTGTTAAAAAACCAATAAAAAAGCCCATCGTTTGATGGGCTTTTTTATTTCTATGACTTAAGCATTGCGTTTCGCAAAGTCATCCATAAAATTCACTAGCGCTTGAACGCCTTCTAGTGGAACTGCGTTATAAATACTTGCGCGCATCCCACCAACTGAGCGGTGACCTGCAAGATTCAACAAATGGTTTTCTTCAGCTTCTTTGAGGAAAAGTTTTTCTAAATCTGGATTCGCCAAAGTAAACGGCACATTCATAATTGAACGGTTTTGCACAGCAATTGGGTTTGCATAAAAATCGCTTGCATCGATATAACCATAAAGTAGTTTCGCCTTTTCAAGGTTCACTTTATGAATCGCTTCAACACCGCCTTGTTCAAGCAACCATTCAAATACCAGACCGGATAAGTACCATGCATAGGTCGATGGTGTATTGACCATCGAATCATTCTTTGCTTGTGAAGCGTATTTCAAGATGCTTGGAATTTCAGGTTTGGCTTGATCTAGCAGATCTTCACGAACAATAACCAAGGTTAAACCCGCTGGGCCAATGTTCTTTTGCGCGCCTGCATAAATGATACCAAATTTAGTCACATCAACAGGTGCAGACAAAATACTTGAAGACAGGTCTGCAACCAATGGCGCATTGGTTTCTGGAATAGCCGCAAACTGAAGACCACCAATCGTTTCATTGTCTACATAATGCACATAAGCCGCATCTTGAGATAAGTTCCAAGTGCTTGAGTCTGTAATGGCAAGTTTTCCATCAATTTGCGTACCCGCTTCAATGACGTTGATATCGCCATAGCGCTGCGCTTCTTTCAGTGCTTTCTCAGACCAAATTCCAGTATGGATATAGTCCGCTTTGCTGTTTTTACCCAACAAATTTAAAGGAATCGCGGAGAACTGAAGTGAAGCACCACCTTGAAGGAACAAGACTTTATAGTTCTCTGGAATGTTCATGAGTTTACGTAAATCTGCTTCTGCTTTTTCAGCCACAGCAACATAGTCTTTACTACGGTGACTCATTTCCATGATGGAAAGACCTTTGCCTTGCCAATCAAGCATTTCAGCTTGTGCTTTTTCTAAAACGGCAGTAGGTAATGCAGCAGGACCAGCACAGAAGTTGTACGCGCGCATGATTTTTCCTTTCAAAGTGAAACACAATAAAATGATGGCATTTAACCACAGATAGCCAGTGCTTGCAGTAAATTCAACTGAAAATATTTCAATGTAATCTCACCTTTACAGTCAAAAACTCAATCAAGATCAACGATCCAGTTTGAACTCAGCACTGCTCAATCAATTACAGCAGCGCTTTCCCATTCACCTAAGCTCAAACGAAAGCATTTCCTTTGCTTAAAAATGTCGCTAATCTATTGATATACATTTGCAAATTAAACAATTCAGTAACTGAGTCAGCATTCAGAACAGTTAGATTATGCGTATAATGTGCAAAACATAGAAAAGAGTCGTGCTCATGCCACAAAGACTATTCAACATGCTTAATACACCAGCCAACAAATTCTTATTGCGTACATCACTGCCATCAATCTTGTCATTAAGCATGTTCGGTCTCAGTCTCGGAATCAGCTCGACAACTTTTGCTGCATCTATCAGCTATCAACAAGCTGAGCAAAGTGTGTTACAAGACTCGTATAGCACACAGGCCACCCAAGCCTTACAACAAGCCTCAAAACTAGAAGCTGAAGCGGTCAAAGGTTTGGGGCTACCCCGTATCGATCTGAACGTACGTGCTTATGCTTTTCATAATGAGCTCGATGTGCCTCTTGGTGCACTCAAAAATAATTTAGAACACACACTGACTGACGGTGTAACCACAAAAATTGATGAGTGGCAAAACACCTATCCAAATGTGGGCGATTTAAGTGGTTTAGAGCAAGGAATTGATCAAACCATCCACAAAGGTGTCGGGCTTATTCCGAATAGCTCGCAAATTACCTTAGAAGATCAAGTCATACGCCCGACCATTTCTGCAATGATGCCGCTTTATACAGGTGGGTTAACCTCAAGTGCGAAACAAGTCGCCAATATCAAAGCAAAACGTAGCGAACTCAATACAAAACAACAGCAAGACCTACAACGCTTTGAACTGATTCAAGCCTATTTCAATGTTCAACTGCAAAAACAGTTGCTCGCGTCTAGCCAATATAATTGGCATGCAATGCAAAAACACTATGACAATGCACTTAAACTTGAACAACAGGGCTTTATTAGTAAAGGCCAGCGCATGCAATTTGAAGTGGCAAAAAACAATGCACAGCGCAGTGAGCAAGCCAGTCAGGCCAATTTAAAAGCCAGTTTATTTCAGCTGAATAACCTTTTACAAAGCAGCCAAATTACTGAGCTCACCACACCACTCTTTATTAACAGTACCCAAAACCAAGATTTAAATAGCCTACTCAAGTCATATGCAGATCAATCGGCTTTAGTACAAAAACTGCAAATGGACACTCAACTGGCACAAGCCAATGTCACCGCACAAAACGCCGCCAAGAAACCACATATTTTTGCCTTTGGTGAATACAGTCTGGACGATAAAAATAACTGGATCGTTGGCTTAGCCGCACAGTACAATCTGTTCTCAGGCATTGATAAAAACAAAAATGTCCAAGCAGCAGAGTTACAACGCTACGCTTCTGAACTGATGACAGCACGGACTAAACAAGAAATTGAAAATGTGATTTATAAATCGTATAGCGAAGCCACCACAGCGCAGCAAAGTGATCAGTTATTACAGCAAAATATAAAAGCAGCGCAAGAAAATTTACGTATACAAGAACTGTCCTTTAAAGAAGATATGGGAACAGCGACCCAAGTGATCGATGCACAAAATATGCTCAGCGCTTTAAAAGCAGAAACCGCACTGAATGCCTATAAATATGTCATGTCACTGGCGACGCTTCTACAAAGTCATGGTTCGATCCATCAGTTCCAAACTTATCTTCTGCAACCCAATACGCGATTTATTCGTTAATTCTTTGATGAGAGCCATTTAATGAATCAAGATCAAAACCAATCTGATCCGCAAAAACCTGAAAAACAAGAAGATCAAGCGGTGCCATCAACAGAGGAATTAACCACAAATGATACTCAAGAGCAGGCACAGACTGAGAGCGAACAGATTGAGCCAGCATCAGTCAATACGAACACCGAGCAAAAGTCCAAAGCGATCAAGCTGATTGGGGGCCTTGCTCTTATTATTCTATTCATCGTGATTGCTTTTGGACTGTGGAAGGCCTATCAACCGAAAACGGTTGAAATCCAAGGTCGGGTTGAGGCAGAAACGATCCATGTCAGCACCAAAGTGCCAAGTCGAATTGATGAAATTTATGTACATGACGGACAGAAGATCAGCAAAAACCAAGAACTCGTTCGACTGTATAGCCCTGAAGTCGATGCCAAAAAACAGCAAGCACTGGCCAGCTTACAGGCTGCCTTAGCACTCCAGTCCACCGCTGACCGTGGCTCTCAGGAAGAAAATATTGCGAGTTTATACGCCAACTGGCAAGCACTGAAAGCACAGCAAACTTTGGCACAAACCACCTATCAACGTGGTGCAAACTTGTACCAACAAGGTGTCATCTCACGCCAACGTCGCGATGAAATGCAAGCCGCGGCGCAATCAGCTGCTCAAATGACAGAAGCCGCATATCAACAATATGCTCGGGCTGAACGTGGCAGCACGCCACAGCAAAAAAGTTCAGCAGATGCTCAAGTGCAAATTGCAAAAGCAGCTGTTGCTGAAGTCAATGCACTTGAAGCTGAAACCAAACTACTCTCACCTATTGACGGTACTGTCTCTAAAACTTATGGCAAACCCTCTGAATTGGTAGCGATGGGGGTACCGATTGTGAGTATTATTCAAGATCGCGAGCTTTGGGTATCACTGAATATTCGTGAAGACCAATACGCCAACATCTATCAGGCAAAACAAATTGAAGGCTTTATTCCAGCCTTAAACCTGAATACCAACTTTAATATTAAGAATATTGATGCCGAAGGCGAATTTGCCACCATTAAGACCACACGCCAAACAGGAGGCTATGACATTCGTAGCTTTAAAGTTCATTTGACGCCTGCGCAAGCCATTCCAGACCTAAAAGTTGGCATGAGTGTGTTGTTTAAAGTCAAAGAGAGCAAATAATGCTAAGCGGGCTACTGCGGGAACTGAACTATTTACTGAAGCATAAGTGGGATCTATGTTTAGTCACGCTTGCCCCACTGTTTATTATCGTGCTGTTTTCCAGTATGTTTGCCCAAGGTAAACCTGAACATTTGCCTATTGCGATTATTGATCAGGACCAAAGTGAGCTAAGCCAAAACATACAGCGCTACTTGAGACTCAACCATACTTTAGATGTCGCCATCGTCAGTGATCAAAATACCGAAGTTGAAAAGCTGCTGAACCAAACCAAAGTTTGGGGTTACGTCAGTATTCCCCATGGTGCCGAACAACGTTTTGTTCAAGCTAAAGATGCTGAAATCAGCATTGCCTATAACCAAAGTTACTTTAGTGTGGGGAACACCATTTCATCAGCCATGTTACTCAGCACAGTTGAAGCCATGGCAGACTATGCTGGTGAAAGCTATTTAGAAAATACGATCCCTTATTTAGATGTACCTACACCACACGTTAAAATTTCGACCTTATACAACCCAAATTTGAGTTATGAGTTCTATTTAGAACCCTTTATGATTCCTGCGATTTTGCATTTATTGCTCTGCTGTTGTGTCGCATTTTCAGTCGGTCAAGAATTTAAGTTTCATACAACGCAAAACTGGCTAAACAATCAATCCGCTTTTAAAGCTATCCTCTCTAAGAATCTGACCTATGTTCTAATTTTTAGCTTATGGACATGGGCGTGGATGTTTTGGCTGATTGAGATTCGCGGTTGGTTTGTTGCAGGTCAACTTTGGTTGATCATGTTGGCACAGCTTTTATTTTATAGTGCCTATGCCTTGATCAGTAGCACCATTGTTTTAGCCACCAACAACTTATCCAAAACCTTTGGTTTAATTGCTGTGTACGGCGGCTCATCACTCAGTTTTGCAGGAGTGACCCTCCCCTTAAATAACGCACCACTGTTTACCAAATTTTGGGCCAATATTATCCCTTACACACCTTATGCCAAACTACAAACCGAACAATGGGTCATTGGTAGCCCAATCAGTTCATCGCTGTTGCCTTTACTCATACTTATCCTCTATGTGGTCTTTTACGCTGTGACCTCTGTCCTGCTGCTCAAAAAACGAAGCAAAGGAGCAGTGTCATGAAGTCATTTTTGCACTATTACCTCAAGACATTTAAAGACATTATCGCCAATCAGTCGATTTTAACCACGCTCATCCTCTCGGTGATTTTCTATAGTGTTTTCTATCCGACTGCCTACAAAGCACAGCAAGCAGAAGCTTTGCCCATTGTGATTGTGGATGAAGAACAAAGTATCGTGACCAATAACATCATTCAGCAAGTTTCGCTCAGTCCAAATGTTGAAGTGAAAGCTGTGACAGGCAATTTCCTCGATGCTGAAAATATGATTAAACAACAGCAAGCCGATGGTATTTTGCTCTTACCCGAAAATCTTTCCAATAGTCTTCGGCATGGCGAAGTCGGTGGGATTGGGCTCTATCTCAGCGCGGCAAACTTCTTAAAAACCAAGCAAATTGGACTAGGTCTCGCTACCTCAATTGAAAATGCTGTACGCGAGCACGTGGAAAAATTTGGCAATATTTCGCACTTTTCTCCAACTATTTCCATTCATCAAATGCCGCTTTTTAACACCATGTCGGGTTATGGCAGTTATATTTTCCCCGCCATTGCTCCGCTGATTATTCATCAAACCATCGTGCTCGGTTTAGGGATGTTATTGGCCGGATACCGCGAACAGAAATGGCGACCAACGACGACGGAATTTTTTGCGATTTTTTGCGCCATTCTGACCATTGGTATGCTCGGTTGTTTATATTTATTTGGCTTTATTTATTGGTTAAATGACTACCCACATGGGGGAAATTTTAGTGGCATGTTACTGGCCGTGCCGATTTTTATAGGCTGTATCGTGGCTTTAGGCATGTTGATTTCAACATTTTTCGATATGCCTGAACGTGCAGGACATGTCATTGTATTTACCTCTATTCCGCTATTTCTACTTTCAGGAACAGCATGGCCACACGCCGCAATGCCCGCTTGGATGCAATACTTGGGCAATGTTTTGCCATCGACCCAAGGGATTCAAATGTTTATTCAACTGAACCAAATGGGTGTACCAACTGCACTTATTCTGCCGAAACTACTGTATCTCTTTGTGTTTGGTATAGCGTGCGCAGCATTTGCTTATTGGCGTCTCAAGCATCGCTAAATTTTAGAACCTATTGATAGCAATCCTACCAATTTAATCCGTTGAAGCCCCATAAAGTTTGACATCAAAGCTGCGAATTTTTGTGCTTCCGCCGGCTTTGTCAAAACCAACATCGTATTGAACTAGGTTTTTATTGCTATAAGCATACTCATAGGTAACTGCATACAAACTTGGTTTTTCCGTCGATTTTTCAATGTGTTTCGATACAATTTTTTGAGTCGTTATGGCTTGTTTAGGAATCGATTTTGCAAATTTTCGCATGTCTTTTTCATGAGTTTTAAATTCACGCTGTAACTCTGGCTCAAAATAAGTATAGAGCTGCGGAAAATCACCCTGAGTAAAGGCTTGATAAGCTTGCTGAGCTACTTTCTCTTGAGCAGGACTCGGATTTGGGATCGAATCCAATGCCTGTTGTCCCAATTTATCACACGCTGTTAAAGCCAACGCACAACTCAAAACCAGTAATTTTGCTTTCATAAAATCTTATCCACCACTAGGTCATCGCCAATATGAAAAAGGACGCCGAAGCGCCCTTTTCTTTTTCATTCAGTTAGTCTTCGTTCGATGTATTGGTATCTGTTGTATTTTCAGATGCATCTACATTTACTTCGTCAACCACAGTTTCTTCAGTTGTTTCAATAGAAGCATCTAAAATATCATCTTCGACTTCAACTGCTTCAACAGCAACGACACCGACCAAGATTTCTTCATTACCTAAACGAATCAGACGTACACCTTGTGCATTACGACCCGTTCTAGCAACTTCAGAGGCACGAGTACGAACTAAAGTACCGCCATCAGAAATCAACATCAACTCTTTAGATTCATCAATTGCAACCGCACCGACCAACTCACCGTTACGTTCAGATGTTTTGATGGCAATAACACCTTTACCACCACGTTTCTTGGTTGGGAAGTCATCAACTGGCGTACGTTTACCATAACCATTTGCAGAAGCACACAGTACTTCGCCAGTTTCAGGTACAACAACTAATGAAACAATACGGCTCGCCACATTTAAATCAGAAGATTCTTCATCATCTGAATCTGTGTCGGTTTCAACATCATCTTCGGCCTGGGCTGCAGCTAAAGTGACACGCATACCACGCACCCCTTTTGCAGTACGTCCCATCACACGTGCATCAGTTTCAGAGAAGCGAATTGCTTTACCTTCATTTGAGAACAACATGATTTGCTGTTCGCCATCGGTGATTGCAACACCAATCAAGGTATCTTCTTCTTTCAGCTCAATTGCACGTAAACCATTTGAACGAACATTACTAAATTGCTCTAATTCAACACGCTTGACTGTACCAGATGCTGTTGCCATAAATACAAAGAAGTTCTTACGCATTTTCTCTGCAAGATCAGCAAATTCAACAACTGTTTCATTGTCCAAATCTGTTGTTGAAAGCTCAACACCCAACTCTTTCAATTGCTTACGTAATGCATCAGAAAGTTCATCAGCATCTTCAGCCAACTCATCGAATGAAGCTTTTAACGCTTCATAATGCGCGTCGATAATACTATTTTCACGTAATGTCGCGACATTGCTACGCACAAAGTTTTTGAACTCAGCTAAGCGTTCTTTAAATTTCTTCGGCGCATCAATCACAGGAAGAATTGCTGTGATTGTCTCATCGGCATCCAGTGGCAATAAGTTCACCATTGGGCGACCTTTTGAACCACGCGATGCTTGAGGCACTTCAAACACTCTCAGGCGATAGACTTTACCAACATTGGTAAAGCACAACACTGTGGCATGGTTAGAGGTCACAATCAGATGCTGGATGTAGTCATCTTCTTTCATCGAGGTCGCAGATTTACCACGTCCACCACGACGCTGCGCAGCATAGTCTGAAAGCGGTTGTGTTTTCGCATAACCTGTTTTTGAAACAGTCAGTACCACTTGCTCTTCAGGAATTAAATCTTCACGCGAGAAGTCAATACGAGACTCAACAATTGCGGTACGACGAGCATCGCCGTATTGTTGCAAAATTAAAGCTAATTCTTCTTTAATCACGGCCATCAATAAATTGAAGTCATTTAAAATAGCTGTGAGTTCAGCAATTTGACCTAAAATTTCAGTATATTCAGCTTGTAACTTGTCTTGTTCAAGACCCGTTAAACGGTGCAAACGAAGCTCAAGAATCGCACCGACTTGCGCAGGCGATAAACGATAAATCTGACCATCTAAACCAAATGGACGGCTTGGATCTTCACCTTCAATTTCGTCTGGACGTACAGAAACAGAACCTGCTTTTTCAAGCAATGCAATCACATTCCCTGCTGCCCACTCACCTGCTTGTAAACGCTCACGCGCCTCAGCTGGGTTTGCAGAAGTTTTAATGGTTTCAATGATCGCATCAATATTTGCTAATGCTACCGTCAAACCTTCTAAAATATGGCCACGTTCACGTGCTTTGCGCAACTCAAACATTGTACGACGCGTCACCACTTCTTGGCGGTGACGAATAAATGCCGCAACAATGTCTTTCAAGTTCATTAACTTTGGCTGGCCGTTGTCTAAGCACACCATGTTAATGCTGAAAGAGTTTTCCAACTGCGTGTTTTGGAATAAGTTATTTACCACAACTTCAGCGTTTTCACCACGCTTTAAGTCAATGGCAATACGCATCCCGTCTTTGTCAGATTCATCACGTAGCTCAGAAATACCTTCCAGTTTTTTCTCTTTCACCAACTCAGCGATACGTTCAATGGTTTTCGCTTTGTTGACTTGATATGGAATTTCTGTGAAAACGATCGTGGTACGACCTGTTTTTTGGTCTTCTTCAAAGTGGTATTTACCACGAATATGCAAACGACCTTTACCCGTACGGTAAGCATCAACAATGCCCGCTTTACCGTAAATAATGCCACCTGTAGGAAAGTCTGGACCCGAAATATATTCCATCAATCCTTCAATTGAAATATTTGGGTTTTCAGCATAGGCCAAACAAGCGTTCACTACTTCAGTCATGTTGTGCGGCGCCATATTGGTCGCCATACCCACAGCAATACCTGTAGTACCGTTAATCAGTAAGTTAGGAATACGCGTTGGCATCACTTGCGGAATACGTTCAGAGCCGTCGTAGTTATCTTCCCAATCCACCGTATCTTTTTCAAGATCGGCAAGGATTTCATGAGTCAACTTACGCATACGAACTTCGGTATAACGCATCGCAGCTGCGCTATCGCCATCGACCGAACCAAAGTTCCCCTGACCATCAACCAATTGATAACGCAAGCTAAAGTCTTGAGCCATACGAACAATGGTTTCATAAACAGCAGAATCACCGTGTGGGTGATATTTACCGATCACATCACCAACCACGCGGGCAGACTTTTTATAAGCTTTGTTGTAGTCATTACCCAATTCGTGCATTGCATAAAGCACACGACGATGAACAGGTTTTAGACCATCTCGAACATCTGGCAAAGCACGAGAAACAATCACGCTCATTGCATAGTCAAGATACGAGTTCTTGAGTTCATCCTCAATCGCAATCGGTCTGATTTCCGATACGCTCATGCATACTCCTTATTCTACAAACGTAAAACCGCTTGCATTTATATGTCGTAAAACTTGCAAAATTATTAGTTCAAAATACTGAACTAAAAACTGAAATATAGCCGCAAATTATAGCATAAACACTCTGATTTTTGTGTCACGTCACCACAGTTAATCTCGTTAATTTTCTTTAATTTAGGGGTTATTTTTTACACATGTATAGGATGTACATTTACAGCTCCATCACATTCCCTATCAGCGTTGCATAAAATGCAAAAAAGCCCTCATTTTTGAGAGCTTTAAGCCATGTCTTGCCTATCTTTGGACTTACTGATCGATCTCTTGCTTATCGCGCCGCATAATATGAAATGCCACCATAAACAAGCCCAATATTAAAGGAAACTCATATAGCTCCTCCATAAGGTCTTTATAAGCAATCTGATGTAAGAAAATTCCACCATAAATGCGACTGTGTTCAATGCCGTCAGAAATAATCAAACCCAACACCGTGAGCAGCATTGCCCAAGCAGGTATCGTAATGTTCTTCATTTTTATCGCAATCTCATGGCGCAATGGTTTAACCAACAACATAAATACGACTGAACCAATCAAAACTACCGAGATGCCACGAAAATATACTTTTGGGACTTCAGGGAAATAGTCTCTACCCCAACTGGTGCTACGTCCAAACAAAAGTAACCACCACAGCACAGCCCAGATCCAAAAATACTTTTTACCATCAGGAAGATGCATCGGTTGCATGTAAAAATAGCTAAATACAGCAAATATCAATAAAAGTAACGCTTGAATATTTTCCACGCCACGTACAACAGCACCACCTAAAAGTGGAAACTGCAGATCAGCTAAAAATGGAAAAATTAGACACAGAACAGCAAGGATCAGAACAGACCAAGATACACGCGTATCAATCAGCAAGATTACAACTCCCAACTTAACAAAAAAAGTTTTATGTAAGTTAAGCTTAAAAATGGATGGCAAATAGTATCATAAATCTGAATATTCAGATGCACACTCATCTTAAGAAATGCTTAAATTTTCATTATTATTTGCAAAATACAAGGACTTAAAATAACAAAATAAATATCGAGTGATTTTGATTTTTTATAATATTGAGATTGATTTACGCACATAAAAAAACGCTCCTGCACATGACAGCTAAGCATTGCTTAAACTGCTTGCACAAAAGCGTTTTTTTGAAACGTTGTCAGGAATTAGATTTTAGATACTAACTCTGGAACAACGGTATTCAAATCACCTACTAACCAGTAATCTGCTACTGCATTGATAGGTGCTTCTTCGTCTTTGTTGATCGCAACGATCACTTTAGAGTCTTTCATACCTGCCAAGTGCTGGATCGCACCAGAGATACCTACAGCGATATACAGATCAGGAGCAACAATTTTACCTGTTTGACCTACTTGCATGTCGTTTGGAACAAAACCAGCGTCAACCGCAGCACGTGATGCACCTTGAGCAGCGCCCAATTTGTCAGCCAATGGATCAAGAACAGTATGGTAGTTCTCACCTGAACCCACACCACGACCACCTGAAACCACGATACGCGCAGCAGTTAATTCTGGGCGTTCAGATTTTACGATCTCTTCAGCAACAAACTTAGAGATACCCGCATCTTTTGCTTCGCTTACAGCTTCAACCGCAGCAGAACCACCTTCAGCAGCGACAGGGTCAAATGCTGTACCACGTACAGTACCAACAATGATTGCTTCATCAGACTGAACTGTTGCAATCGCGTTACCTGCATAGATTGGACGCTTGAACGTATTTGCAGATTCAACAGCAATGATGTCTGTAATCATGCTGACATCAAGAAGTGCAGCCACACGTGGAAGAATATTCTTACCCGTTGTAGTTGATGCAGCCAATACGTGTTTGAAACCACCTTTAGCAATATCTGCAACCAAAGCTGCAACGTTTTCAGCCAATTGGTTTGCGTAAACTGCGTTGTCAGCAAGTAATACTTTGCTTACACCCGCAACTTTTGCAGCAGCATCAGCAACAGCTTGAGCGCCAGAACCAGCAACTAATACAGTGATATCACCACCGATTTTTTGAGCTGCAGCAACAACGTTTAAAGTTGCACCATTTAGTGCTTTGTTGTCGTGCTCAGCGATAACTAAAATACTCATGATTTTATCCTTCTGTATTAGATCACTTTCGCTTCATTTTTTAGTTTTTCTACAAGTTCGTCTACAGACTTCACTTGTACGCCAGCTTTACGTTCAGCAGGCGCTTCAACTTTAACTGTTTTAAGTTTAGTTGTTGTAGAAACACCAAAATCAGCAGGAGACTTCGTATCCAGCGGTTTTTTACGCGCTTTCATGATGTTTGGAAGAGCAGCATAACGTGGCTCGTTCAAACGTAAGTCAGTGGTGATGATCGCTGGAAGTGCAAGTTCAACAGTTTGTAAACCACCGTCGATTTCACGAGTTACTTGTACTTTGTCGCCATCAACTTTAACTTCAGAAGCAAAAGTACCTTGACCTGCACCTAGAAGCGCACCAAGCATTTGGCCGACTTGGTTAGAGTCATCGTCAATTGCTTGCTTACCAAGAAGAATCAACTGAGGTTGTTCAGCGTCAACAACGCCTTTCAACACTTTCGCAATTTCTAAAGCACCCAGTTGGCTGTCATCAGCTTCAACTAAAATACCGCGGTCAGCACCAAGCGCCATTGCAGAACGGATTTGCTCTTGCGCTTCTTTAGGACCAATAGAAACAACGATGATTTCTGAAACAGTTCCTTTTTCTTTTAAGCGAACCGCTTCTTCCACTGCGATTTCACAGAATGGGTTAATTGACATTTTAACGTTGGTTAAGTCAACACCACTGTTGTCCGGCTTAACGCGAACTTTAACGTTGGCATCAACCACACGTTTTACAGCAACAAGAGCCTTCATGTAATCCTCGGCTGTTTTAGCAAATGTAAATGTTGAGAAAAGTTAGTTTAACTCTTCACTTAAATTTTTTTAGGTGCCCTATCTTGCAATGTGTACGGCATTTCGGTCAAGTCACAATTCACCAAAGAGCTGTAAAAATGCGTAAATTTAGCTGAACGACGCGTTCATACTTTTTTGTACGCACTATATTTGCACAAAATCGCACTCAGATTAAGTTATGATTTTTATTATATTTTTATCTGATTTACATTATTCAAAGATTTGATTTCTTTTCTCTAATATTCACCATTAAATAGATTATTGACTGTCTGTTCACATCTTTATCAGGCTTCACAAATCTGTCATTTAAGATAGATCACGCAGCCTTAGATTCAAATACTCATTATTCTAGACATACGATGACACAATATTGCTGCTTTATTAGGCGATCTTAAAAACTTCCTCAAAAAAAAGCATGCCCTTCTGACATGCTTCTCTGAGTTTAATTGGCAATCAGCCATGTCGCGGCCAATGCCAACAGCCCACCTGAAGTGCCATCAATCCATTTTTGCTTACGTTCATCTATTGGGGCCTTCTGTGTCAGTTTTGCAAAAACCAGACTCAAACTACAGTAGACCACAAAAATCATCGCGATAAAGAGTAAAGATAAAATCAAACCTTGACTGACAGTGTTGGCAGATTTATCGATAAATTGCGGCAAGATTGCAAAATAGATAAGCATACCTTTAGGATTTAATAGTGCGGTAAAAAAGCCTTTTTTGATCGGGTTATTTTCCGTTTTTCGGTCTAGTTGCAATTTTTTAGTGCTAAAAACCGACTTTAATAAACCAAAGGCCAAATACAACAAATATGCAATACCCAGCCAGCGGATGGTTTCAAACAAAAGCGGGAAAGACACAATAATGGCAGCAATACCCAAAGCCACTAAAATTGAATGTAGTAAATAGCCTGTACATACGCCGATAGTCGCCATCATGCCTGCTTTTGCATCTTTGCCCATAACTTGAGACAGAATAAATAACATATCTGGCCCAGGTGTAAAAATTAGTGGCAGCACGGTCAGTGCAAAGAGTACATATACAGACATTTCCTTTCCCCTTTCATCCATTAGAAAGTGAAAATTAGTATGTGCGAAATAATACAAAATTGGCTTTCAATTTATTCTATAATAAAACGTATTTTTCAAATTATATTCTAAGATATGAAACAATCACCAAAGTCTGTGCGCATAAAACTTGACCGTATTGATAAAAATATCATTCGCCACTTACAAGACAATGGCCGTATTCAAAATAATGACTTAGCACGAGAAATCGGTCTATCACCGTCTTCATGCCTAAGACGCGTCAAACTATTAGAAGAAGCAGGTGTTATTCAAAATTATACTACAGTGGTCGATCCACAAAAAATTGGCCTTCAACTGATTCTGTTCTCGCGTATTTGGCTGGTCGGTCAAGATGCCGAAACCATCGACACCTTTATTGAAGCCATGAAAGAGCTCCCTCAAGTCATGGAATGCTACATTATTTTAGGGGAATGCGATGCAATGCTGAAAGTTGTAGTACCTGATTTAGAAAGCTATCGCGAGTTCCAATCCACACATTTGACCAAAAAGAATGGCATTACCAGTGTCAAAACAGACTTGCCAAGTCAAATCATTAAACAAAGTTTCCAACTCCCGCTTGATGAAATCTAATGTCAGCGCATTTAAATTTTGCGATAGAAACGGCGCGTTTACGTCTAAGAGCTTGGCGCGCAGATGACTTTCCTGCATTTGCGCAGTTAAATGCCGATGCTCAAGTGATGCGTTATTTTCCTAGTCCACTCACGCAAACACAAAGCGATGCCCTTGTGCAAACGTTTCAGCAATTCATCAATCAAAATGGTTGGGGCTTTTGGGCAGTCGAACTGAAGCATAGTCAGGAGTTCATTGGATTTACAGGCTTACATGCTCAACCTGAGTGCTTTGATTTTTCACCCTGTGTCGAAATTGGTTGGCGATTGGACTCGAAGTTTTGGCATCAGGGTTATGCCACAGAAGCTGCACAGGCTTGCCTATATTTTGCTTTTTCGGTTTTAAAACTGGATGAAGTTGTTGCTTTTACCGCAGTTCAAAATAGGGCTTCTGAAGCGGTAATGAAACGTCTCGGCATGCAACATCGTGGCTATTTTAATCATCCTAAACTCGATCAAAATAGCCCACTGCTTCGACATACGCTCTATGCCATTAAGCCAACTGACTTTCTAAAAAATCACGATGAATATGACTTAAATCAATCAATTCATATTGTCCAAGATTAAAAATTTTCCAGACTTCAAGAAAGTCGTCTTTTAAATCAATGCTATTTGAGGGCTGTGCAGTCGCTTGCCACTGTAAATCGGAAATCCATAAATAGTATTGCCCAGTCTCTGCATTAAAAGCCTGAACTTTACCTGCTGCATTGACGCCTTGAACAAATGCATTTTCAGGCAGTACAGGTTCAATATTGGCTAAACTAATTTCAACAAAGTGTTTGACCTGACGCAAACCATAGCCCGCAAAAATGTCTTTTTGCGCGGAGCTGAGTTGATCATACTTTGCTTGTATATCTGAAATCATATACTGACCTATTTTCACATTTGTCATCTTCAATATAAGCTTAAATCTACCGTTTCATTAAACTGGAACATTCAGCCCATCCTCTTTTAAGTTTATACTCTATTTTTTGCCGATTTATTATTCTACAAAAGTTCATAATCACACTTTTTCTAACAAAAGTGAGCGATCATTGCTACTTATTGATCAAGTTGATTCAAGCAAGAGTAAGTAAAGCAAGAATAATGCCGAATCTCACAGATGCCCTAGTGCGTACAATAGTTATCTACGGATGTGTTTACGCCGTTTGTTCTGACCTTTGGCATTTAACCTAAAACACAGCGCTATAGTGCATGCATTATGTGACACTATTTTTAAAGTATGAATAAACTAAGTTTTCACCTTTTGCTGTGCTCGAGGATGCGTCTGATCATACACTTGAGCCAGTCTGTCAAAATCGACATGGGTATAAATTTGGGTGGTACTTAAGTTACTGTGGCCTAACATTTCCTGCACTGCACGCAAGTCACCACTGTTTGACAGCATGTGACTAGCAAAACAATGACGGAGTAAATGCGGATGCAGATCAATATTTACGCCTGCACGCTGTGCTTGAAACTTGACCCGATTTTCAATCTGGCGCATCCCCAAAGGATTGCCCTTTTGAGTAATAAAAACTTGTGCATCGGGCACAAAATCACCATTCCACAGCGGATAAATGCTCAGCCATTTCATTACCGCATCTTTGGCTTTAGAACCAAAAGGCACAACCCGAGTTTTATTGCCCTTACCTGTAATACGCAGTAACTGTCGGTTAAAGTCGATATCTTTAATTCTTAAGCCTTGCACTTCCGCTAAGCGTAATCCACTGGCATAAAGCAGCTCAAGCAAAGCTTTGTCTCGATACCACATTTGCTGTTCGACTTCTTTCTCAGGCAAGGCCTGATCCAAAATTTGATTGATGGTTTCAATATCCACTAGCCCTGGTAAAGGGCGAGGTTTACGTTTAAGTTGAAAGTCATCGGCAGGATTAAAAGCCAAATGTTGCCCCTGCTCAGCCCATTTCATAAACTGACGAATAGAAGACAACATCCGCTGTAAACTACTGGAGCTCAACTGTTGATATTCAACTTTTTGCGCAATAAATTCTCGTAAATCAGTGGCTTCAACATCGCCCAGTTGAAGCTTTTTCTGTTCGCAGAACAACAAAAAATCAGACACATCTCGTTCATAAGCCTGCAAAGTATGGGCAGACTGATTTTGTATTTCTCGTTGTTTTAACCACATCGCGAGCAGTTGCATGGGCTCAAAAGTCACAAGTCAGCCTCTATAGTTCTATTCTGTGGAAGATTGATTTTCTTTTGCATAGTAGCACTGTCTCAGCTCTTTCTATGCCTATGTACATTTTTCATAAAAAAAGCACTGATGAATCAGTGCTTCTTGTGTGACGCTAAACTTAGTTTTGATAGTAACTCAGATCGATACGTCCTTCGTAGACATTTGAGGTTGGTCCCGTCATCCAAACCACATCACCTTCACGCCATTCGATATGCAACTTACCACCTGCTAGCTCAATCTCAACAGATGAATCGAGTAAACCACGGCGCATACCTGAAATCGCAGCCGCACAAGCTCCTGTCCCACAGGCCAAGGTTTCGCCGACACCCCGTTCAAACACACGTAAGCGCGCATGCTTTTCATCAATGATTTGCATAAACCCAGCATTCACACGCTGCGGAAAACGCTCATGCGATTCAACCTGAGGGCCTAGACGTGCAACATCAGCTGTAATCACGTCAGGAACGATAGTAACTGCATGAGGGTTACCCATATTCACCACATCAATAGTCAATTGCTCATTGTTCGCCAAAGCAATGTCATACAAAGCTTCAGGAGCATCCGCAATAAATGGAATTTCCTGTGGCAAGAACTTTGGATAACCCATATTCACACGTACCCAGCCATTTTGACCAAGTTCGGGTTCTACAATTCCAGCCTTGGTTTGTACTTTAATCTTGGTCTTTGTAGTGAGCTGACGCTCATGTACAAAACGCGCAAAGCAACGCACGCCATTACCACATTGTTCAACTTCAGAACCATCAGCATTGAAAATACGGTATTTGAAGTCGACATTGGGTAAATCAGGTGGCTCAACAATCAACAACTGATCAAAACCGATGCCGAAATGACGATCCGCCAAGCGCTGAATCGTAACAGTATCAAGGAATGCTCTTTGGCTGATTAAATCAACCACCATAAAGTCATTGCCTAGACCATGCATTTTGGTAAATTCTAATAACATCTTGAATTATCCTTCAGGCAATAAACGTTCTTTGTCCCAAAGCGACTCAATGGTTTCACGCTCACGAATCAAATGTGCGTTTTCACCATCCACCATCACTTCAGCGGCACGACCGCGACTGTTGTAATTTGAACTCATGACAAAACCATAAGCGCCAGCACCCAATACAGCCAGTACGTCATTTTCTTTGAGTGCAAGCACACGCTCTTTCCCTAAGAAATCACCTGTTTCACAAATCGCACCAACCACATCCCACTCTTTTGCCTCGACATCTGAGCGCGGTGTAACGGGCTGAATATCCATCCATGCTTCATACAGTGCAGGACGAATCAAGTCGTTCATGGCTGCATCAATAATCGCAAAGTTACGGTGAATAGTCGGTTTGAGTAAATCAACTTTGGTCAGGAGTACCCCTGCATTTGCCGAAATACTACGTCCCGGTTCCATATACACTTTCAAGCCCAATTTTTCTAAAGCGGGCTTCATTGCATTGGCATATTCAAAAACGGTAGGCGGCACTTCATCTTTATAGGTCACGCCTAAACCACCACCAATATCGATGTGTTTCAACTGAATACCCATGGTTTTCAGCTGATCGATCATCACAATCACACGATCTAGCGCATCCACAAAAGGCTGTGTTTCGGTCAGCTGGGAACCAATATGACAGTCAATCCCAATAATGTCTAAATTCGGCAGCGTTGCAGCATATTGATAGGTTTCAAACACCGTATCTGACGGAATCCCAAATTTATTTTCTTTCAAACCTGTTGAAATATAAGGATGCGTTTTCGCATCTACATCTGGATTGACACGCAATGAAATGGGTGCTTTTTTGCCGAGCTTCGCTGCAACTTTTTGAATCCGATCCAGCTCTGCATGAGACTCGACATTGAAGCATGCAATACCCACTTCTAATGCTTTTTGAACATCGATCTCAGTTTTACCTAAACCCGAAAAGACAATTTTAGAAGCATCGCCACCCGCTTTTAGTACACGAGCCAGTTCTCCGCCGGTCACAATATCAAAACCCGCACCGAGCTTCGCAAGGACATTCAATACCGCAATGTTTGAGTTTGACTTAACCGCAAAACAAATTTGATGATCGATAAAGTCAAAAGCACGATCCATCTCTGTAAAGTGTTTTTCAAAAGTCGCTTTTGAATAAACATACAGTGGTGTACCAAATTGCTGCGCAAGCTGTTGCAGCGAGCATTGCTCAGCGTGCAAAACCCCATGATTGCGGGTAAAACTCATGAATGTATCCTTTCTATGAAGCGTTTAAGGTATTAAGGCTGATTGGTTTCAACTGAAGGTGCAGCAAACTCTTGCTTCACGGGCGCTGTATCTTCCTTTTGTGCAGACGGCTTAGATGCTGCGTCTTTATAAAGCAAATATTTCGCTCGCTTGTCGTAGTTTGGATCATTTGGCATATGTAATGTACCAGACTGACCACAACCGACGAATGCAGTACTCATCACCAAGACACTGATGCAGCAAATGACAGAACGCATCTGATCACCTATTTGATATTTTGAAGAAGTATAACCTGATCAACATACATGACCAAACCACTAAGCGCTAAAGATTATAGTGAGTTAAAAAAAAACGCCAGTTAAAGACTGGCGTTTTTTTAAATGGTATCGATTATTTATGTTTCGGTTTGTAGAAACCAAAATAACCAATAATCAAAATGATGAACCAAATTGGACTCACCATTAAAGCTTTCATGGTATCGGCTTCTAGTGATAACACATAGATCACACCAATAAAGAAAACAATCACAAACCAACAAGTAAATAGACCACCCGGTAGTTTAAAAGTCGATTTTGCATGTAACTCTGGACATGTTTTGTAATACACAATGTAGCTCCAGATAATCATGATCCAGACGCAGATAAACAAAATCGTCGACAGTGTAGTTGCCAAAGTAAAGGCTTCAACAGTATTTGGTACAAAGTACTGTAGTGCAGCACCTAACAGTAAACAAATTGCTGAAAAGTACAATGCATTTGCAGGAACAGCACGCTTGTTTAAATGCCCAAATGCTTTTGGCCCTTGATCTTCACGAGACAAACCAAACAACATACGCGACGTTGAAAACACACCACTATTCATTGATGACATCACAGAAGACAATACCACCAAGTTCATGATGATTGCTGCTGCTGCAATACCCGCTTGACTAAACAAGTTCACAAAAGGCGAAACCGCCGGATCAATCACGTTCCATGGTGTCACAGACATTACAATCACTAAAGACAGCACATAGAAAACAATGATACGAATTGGAATCGAGTTCACCGCTTTAGGCAAATTCTTTTCTGGGTCTTTAGTTTCAGCAGCCGTGGTACCGACTAGCTCTACACCTACAAAGGCAAAGATCGCAATTTGGAAACCAGCAAGGAAGCCCGTCACGCCTGTTGGGAACATTCCGCCATGTGACCAAAGATGACTAAATGATGCAATTTCACCCGTCGTTGAAGTGAACCCTGTAAAGATCATCCATAAACCAACGGCAATCAACACCACAATGGCAATAATCTTAATCAGTGCAAACCAGAACTCCAGCTCACCAAACAGTTTCACCGTGACCAAGTTCAAGCCCATGATGAACACAATGGCCGCAACACTGATCATCACCCCTTCCCCAGGTGTGAACGGCATACCTCCATTAAAGAACTGAAGGTAATAAATAATGGCTGATAAGTCCGCAATACCAATCGTGATCCAACATAACCAATAGGTCCAACCAACGAAATAGCCTGCCCACGGTCCGATCAAATCGGTAGAGAAATCGATAAACGATTTGTACTTCAAGTTAGACAGCAGTAATTCGCCAAGCGCGCGCATGACCAAAAACACCATAAAACCAATAATCATGTAAATGATTAAAATAGATGGCCCAGCGAGACTAATCGTCTTCCCCGACCCCATAAATAAACCTGTACCAATCGCACCGCCAATCGCAATGAGTTGTAAATGGCGGTTGGATAAACTCCGTTTTAAATCACCTTGTTCAGAGGTCGATTCTGTATTTTCTAAACTCATTCTTGATGTCGTCTTTTATTTCCAGTCGCCAAAATTACCCGAAAAGAACAAAAAAATAAAAATAAAATTGTATTAATCTATATTTTCAACATCTTTTGAAAAGTTAATTAATTTTTCTTATATTTAATACGACAAAGGACACGTGAAAGTTCCTGTTGAAAAAATCAGCAAAACACTTGTCAAAAATAAATTTCCGTGTAACAAATACAACAAGACTAAAAATCAATAAAAAATCGTGCAGGAAGCATGACTGTGGCATATCAATTGCTTAATAAAACTCAAAATTTTTCTAGAAATTTCAAGTTTTAAAACATAGAGGACTAAAAGAAAAATGAATACACAAAGTTTACAAACTTTTATGGAAACCATCAGTGGTTGGGTCTGGGGACCCTATATGTTGGTCCTCATTGTCGGAACAGGGATATTCCTCACATTACGCTTGTTCTTCTGGCAAATCCGCATGTTGCCTCTGGCCTTTAAACAAGTATTTGGCAAACATGACCAAGCACATTCTCATGCAGGAGATATCTCCCACTTTGCATCCCTCATGACGGCACTCTCTGCCACCATTGGTACGGGTAATATCGCCGGTGTTGCAACCGCTTGTGTCCTTGGTGGCCCAGGTGCGGTGTTTTGGATGTGGATGACAGCACTGTTCGGTATGGCAACCAAATATGGTGAAGGCGTACTGGCAGTTAAATACCGAATCAAAAATGAAAAAGGTGAAATGTCTGGCGGTCCAATGTACTACATTGAACGCGGCCTAAAATGGAAGTGGTTAGCCCTGATTTTTGCACTATTTGGCACCTTGGCGTCTTTTGGGATTGGCAGTTCAGTGCAATCCAACACAGTTGCGCTCGCTGTTGAAAACAGTACGGGAGTTGCAACATGGATCACAGGTATCGTCATTACGGTATTCTCCGCTTTGGTTATTTTAGGCGGGATTAAATCGATTTCTAAAGCTGCTTCTTTCATCGTGCCGATTATGGCGATTGGCTATGTCCTCGGTGGCCTCATTATTATCTTCAACCATCTTGAACTCGTCATGCCTGCACTTGAACTGATCTTCCGTGATGCCTTTACTGGTGAAGCGGTAGCAGGTGGCGCAATTGGTGCTGTCATTCGTTACGGTGTCGCTCGTGGCGTCTTCTCAAATGAAGCTGGTATGGGTTCGGCGCCGATCGCCGCAGCTGCTGCAAAAACCGACCACCCTGCGCGTCAAGGCTTAGTCTCAATGACAGGTACGTTTATCGATACCATTATCGTCTGTAGTATCACAGGGATCGTTTTGGTCATGGGCTTTATTATGGCGGGCAATAGTTTTGGTGGCGAAACAGGCGCGGTATTAACCACCCATACTTTTAACCAATTACTGCCGGGTGTCGGAGGCTGGATCGTAACTTTTGGTATTGTGTTCTTCGCTTATTCCACCATTTTAGGTTGGTGCTATTACGGCGAAAAATGCTGTACTTATTTACTCGGTGAAAAGTATGTTCTGTTGTACCGTCTCATTTACATCGCATCAGTCTTTATTGGTTGCGTGGCATCTCTTGATTTAGTCTGGCTATTTGCCGATACCTTTAATGGTTTAATGGCGGTTCCAAACTTAATTGCCTTGTTATTGCTGTCGACGGTGATTGTGAAAGAGTCACGTGATTTTGTCGAAAAGCGTAAATCAGGTGAGTTGTACTAAGGTTATTTTCAAAGCAAGTTTTTAAAATCTGCAATCGTTAAGCCACCTTCGGGTGGCTTTTTGATTCAGAGCATTCATTTCAAATCAAATCCTCTGTATGCTGTTGAACCATCGAATACTCTAAATAGTGCATCAAATAAAGCATGGCAAAAGCAAAAAGTGTTTACCGCTGTGAACAATGTGGCGCTGACCATTCAAAATGGGCGGGTCAATGTTCTGAATGTGGAGAATGGAATAGTCTAGTTGAAGTCAATATTGCACCTGCAGTCACACATCGTGCGCAGCCCAAAATGGGGGGCGGCTATGCAGGTCAAGCTGCTGCTATTAGCACCTTAAATCAAATTTCAGTTTCACATGAGACTCGACTGGCTACAGGAATTGGTGAGTTTGATCGTGTGCTTGGCGGTGGTCTCGTCACGGGTTCCGTGGTGCTGATTGGCGGTGATCCGGGCATCGGGAAATCGACCATTTTATTGCAAACGGCAACGCATATGGCCGCAGCCAACAGTGCGGCATTGTATGTCACAGGTGAAGAATCACTCTCTCAAGTGGCTTTGCGTGCAAATCGTCTTGATCTACCCACAGATAAACTCAAAGTCATGGCTGAAACCTGTGTCGAGCGGATATGTGAAATGCTTGCTCACGAACGCCCTGCCGTGGCAATTTTAGATTCCATTCAAACCCTATATACCGAAACACTCCAGTCAGCGCCGGGCGGCGTTTCTCAAATTCGCGAATCTGCTGCTTTACTAACACGTTTTGCTAAAAATAGTGGCACAGCCTTGTTCATCGTCGGACACGTCACCAAGGAAGGTGCACTGGCTGGTCCACGTGTGCTTGAACATATGGTGGACTGTGTTCTGTACTTTGAAGGTCAGTCCGACTCACGTTATCGGATGATTCGAGCTGTTAAAAACCGTTTTGGTGCAGTCAATGAACTCGGGGTTTTTGGCATGACCGATAAAGGCTTAAGAGAAGTAGCGAATCCTTCAGCCATTTTCTTAAGCCGTTATGATGAAGCCATTGCAGGCTCAATCGTAATGATCAGCCGTGAAGGCACACGTCCTCTGTTGGTTGAGGTTCAAGCTTTGGTTGATGATGCACATGGTCAACCGCGCCGAGTCGCCTTAGGTTTAGAACAAAACCGTTTAAATATGCTCTTGGCGGTAATGCATCGCCATGGTGGCGTGCAAACATCTGGACAAGATGTCTATGTCAACGTTGTCGGTGGTTTAAAAATCACGGAAACAGGCTCTGACTTGGCCGTCTTATTGGCCTGTGCCTCTAGCCTGCGAGGTAAAGCGCTGCCACAACAACTGGCTGTTTTTGGTGAAGTAGGACTCTCTGGGGAAATTCGCCCAGTGCCAAATGGGCAGGAACGCTTAAAAGAAGCCATTAAACATGGTTTTAAATACATTATTCTACCGCGAGGCAACGCACCGCAAAAAGACATTGCTGGGGTGAAGGTCATCGCTGTGGCGCGCTTACATGAGGCACTCACTGAAGCCATGAGCTTAAGTGACGAACTCAACTAAGCTAAATTCCATTCATTTGGATTTCTCATAAAATAAACACGTTTTTTATTGAAATTTAGGATGAAAGACTGCATAAAGGTAGAGTTAAAATTTATTTTTTATAGAGTAGGAAAATTTGATGGAAGTTCGACAGCGTGGTTTGATTGCTGGTTTTTTAACAGCGGCTCTTTTAGTTGCACCCTTAGCCGCAGAAGCTAAACGTGCAGGTGGTGGTAAAAGCCACGGCATGAGCCGTCAAGCTGCACCAACTCAGTCTTATCAACAACCTCGTCAAGCAACTCCAGCTCAACAACCTACCGCGCCCGCTACAGCTCCAGCTAAATCTGGTCCAGGCGTCGGTGGTATGGTTGCGGCTGGTGTAGCGGGTGCTGCAATTGGTGCTGTAGCTGCAAATGCATTGGCAGATGATAACTCTGCTTCTCAAGCGCAAGCACAGGAAGAAAAAGGTGGTATTCCGAGCTGGATTTGGATTCTTCTTGCCGCTGCTGTTGCCTTCTTCATTTTCCGTAAAATGGGCGCAAAAAAAAAAGTAGCACCTAATCCATACGCGCCAAACAATGGTTCAACTCAAGCACCGTTTGGCCAACAAGCTGCACCACGTACATCAAATGACAACAGCAACATTTTTGGCCAGTCTGTAGGTGGTTCAGCTGCTACACCACAAAACAACGCACCTTTTGGCACTGCCTATACCAATAGTGGTAGTCAGCTGCCAGACGGTACAGAACCTGCGGCTTTCTTACGTATTGCTCGTCAACGTTTCAATCATATTCAGTCGATGAACACGGCAAGTAACATTTCTGAAATTCAGCGTTATTTAACACCTGATCTTTACCAGTCTATGTATCAAGACATTATGGCAAACCAAGATCAAGATGTAGCTGAGTTTTCAAACCTTAATGCGATGGTTGCGGACTCTGCGACAGAAAATGGCCAATACGTGGTTAGCGTACGTTTTACTGGTACAGTAAGTGAAGACCTCAACAGCTTACCGCAACCTTTTGCTGAAGTTTGGCACTTTGTAAAACCTGCGGGTTCTACCCAAGACTGGCTCGTTGCGGGTATCCAACAAGAAGCGTAATTTCTAGATATATAAAAACAGCGACTTCGGTTGCTGTTTTTTTGTGCCCTATAAATCCTCCTGTCGATTCAACCTAGTCATCAGCGCCTCGCTTAAACAAAAACAGCATTCAAAACGATAACAGCAATGGTTTTCCTAAAAGTTAGGCTCAACATTTCCTAATAAGTAAAACCTATCATGTATGTTAAATAAGAATCACAAGGAAAGACTGCACAATGCACCCTCAGCCACACGCTTTAATTTTACTTAGACTTATATTTCCACTCCACATAAGTTAATCGCATTATTCATACTTGATGCCATTGGGCAATATCTAAAAATAAGTGAGCTTTGATTTTCGACTAAAACTGAGATCATCATTTACCACTCTCAAGCTTTAAAATGCACAGAGTCTTCTATTGATCATGCTCTGCATTTAATATCCACACTGTAAATCATCTAATCTACTCATAAAAAATGCCTCTATAAAAGAGGCATTTTTATTTACGCTTTTTAGTCTTATTCAGGTAATGGGATAAATTGAGAGTCCTGATTTTGCTCTTTTCTTTCCCCAACAACCACAGCAACATCTAAAGGTTTGCCATCGCGCTCAAGTGAAATCTGAATGGTGCTATTTGGCGGTTGTAAAGCCACAAAATTAATCAAATGTGAGGTTGAAGTAATCACTTCATCATTCACTTTCACAATCTTGTCGCCTTTCTTTAAACCAGCTTTTGCAGCAGGTCCCGTTTTTAACACATCCGCGACAACCACACCTGGTCCTTTAGGCTCTAAGATATTGACTTGTTCAACAGGCAATAAGCTGATACCTAGCCAACCACGTACCACGCGACCGTCTTTAAGAATAGAGTTCAGTACTTGTTGGCAAATTCTTGCAGGAATGGCAAAACCAATACCTAAAGACCCACCTGACTGAGAGAAAATGGCCGTATTCACTCCAATCAAATTCCCCGCGACATCAATCAAAGCACCGCCAGAATTGCCGGGATTAATTGCAGCATCGGTTTGAATAAAGTCTTCATAAGTGTTAATACCTAGATCAGAGCGTCCTGTAGCAGAGACGATACCTTGCGTAACGGTTTGACCTACACCAAATGGGTTACCAATGGCCAAGACTACATCACCCACTTCGTTGCCACTGAGCTTAAAGGGTAAAACAGGCAGATTCGCCAACTCAACTTTAATCACAGCCAAATCGGTATCGGGGTCTGTACCAATCACTTTTGCCACTGCACGACGGCCATCTTGTAACGCCACAACAATTTGATCGGCTTGAGCAATCACATGGTTATTTGTCAAAATATAACCATCAGGACGAACAATCACACCTGAACCCAAACTGTTTTCATTTTTATTTTGGCTAAACTGATCTGGAATTTGATTGCCAAAAAATTCACGGAACGCAGGATCATTGAGTAATGGATGGTCAAGTTGTTTGACTTTTTGCGTGGTAAAAATATTCACTACTGCTGGCGCAGCCACTTTCACGGCGGCACTATAAGAAACCACCCCACCGGTACGCGTGGTGTTAATTAAAGGCTCCACCTTTTCAGCAGGCATCTTAATCCCATCGGACGCCACAGGCGCTTTTGGCTTTTGATACTGCTGCCAAGCAAAAAATCCAGCAATGACTAAAATGAGTAATACCCAAGGTAACCAGGAAAAGGTCCTGCGCACGATTTCACCCTCTAAAATGTTTTAATTCATTGATGACTAAGTAATTTATGCCTATTGTAAAGCGAAATTCAAGCCGAAGCACAAAAATAAGCAAGAGTTTTGTCATGCTTTAGTTACAATAAACAATAGGTTCCGATGTAATCAATTTAAAAGAGTTTTTAAGTCGATATGGCAAAATTACAAGACATTATTCAGTGGTGTGATCAAACCCTCAAATCATCTGAGTTTAAGGACTATGCACCGAATGGCCTTCAAATTGAAGGTAAAACCGAAGTGCGTAAAATTTTAGCTGCTGTGACTGCATCGCAAGATGCCATAGATGCCGCGATCCGAGAAAATGCGGATCTTTTACTGGTGCATCATGGTTATTTTTGGAAAGGTGAAGCCTACCCCATCACAGGTATGCGCGGTAAACGGATCAAGAGTCTGATTCAACATGACATTTCTTTGTTGGCATATCACCTCCCCCTCGACAGCCATCCGAGTCTTGGAAATAATGTAGCGATTGCAGATTTGCTCAAATTGGAACGTATTGAGGCACTTGATCCATCTGAGCGTCATCCTATTGGCAATATTGGTTATTTAAACCAGCCGATGCCTGTGGAAGAGTTTAAAAAGTTTGTATCTGAGAAATTAAAATTCGATGCCATCCATCTTCCTGCGGACAAGAACATGATTGAAAAAGTCGGTTTTTGTACCGGTGGTGCACAAGATTTTATTGTAAAAGCCGCTGAACAAGGCTGTGATGCCTATATTTCAGGCGAAGTCAGTGAACGTACCTTCTATGAAGCTAAAGAATTAGGCGTACATTATTTTGCTTGCGGACATCATGCGACTGAACGCTATGGCGTGCAGCGATTAGGTCAAGCCATTTCAGAACAATTTGATATTGAATATATTTATTTCGAGTTAAACAACCCGATCTAAGCAATCGCTGGGATGAGACTATTTTCATCCCAGTCCTTTCAATGCGCTTACATCGCATGGCATCCGACATCACTTCCATTTCAGCAAATTATTAATTTCTAAAATATTATTCCTAGCCTTTCATCTTTTTAAATCAAAACATAGCATCAGCTCAAAAATTCTGTGCATCTCACCTTTGTTATACATACTGAACGTCCAACCTAACATGAACAATAAAACTTGCGACCTTTCACTTCAAAACTGCAAATAATAAGCATATTGATTCTCATTAACTTTTAAGTGGATAATAAAACTGCTTTAAAAAATCCCAATAAAACAATTTTGATGATTAAAGGAATCAAACACATGGCTTATTCTTTACCCGCTCTTCCATATGCCTATGATGCACTCGAACCCAATATTGATGCGAAAACGATGGAAATTCACCACAGTAAACACCATCAAACCTACATCAATAACATTAATGGCGCGATTGCAGGCACAGAATGGGAGAAACTGTCTGTGGAAGATTTGGTTGCCAAAGTCAATGAAGTCCCTACTGATCTTAAAAATATGGTGATCAATAATGCAGGTGGTCATGCCAACCACTCACTGTTTTGGACAGTCATGAGTCCACAAGGTGGTGGGCAACCAACTGGAGCTGTGGCAAAAGCTATTGATGAGCAACTCGGTGGTTTTGATGCTTTTAAAGAGGCATTTACCAAAGCCGCGATTAGCCGTTTTGGCAGTGGTTGGGCATGGCTGAGCGTAACACCTGAACGCAACCTGATTGTTGAAAGTAGTGCAAATCAGGATTCCCCACTTATGCACGGTCATACCCCTATTCTCGGTTTAGATGTATGGGAACATGCGTATTATCTAAAATACCAAAACCGCCGTCCTGAATATATCAATGCCTTTTATAATGTGGTCGATTGGGATGAGGTAAATCGCCGTTACCATGCAGCGTTGCAGACTAAAAATTAATTTCACACATCAATCCATCTAGAGCTTAGAGTCTTTTAAAATGAATATATTCTGTACGAAAGACTCTAATGATATCTTGTGTATCGTATATGTCTCCTTGCGAATTTTTTTGCATATTTTGTGTATTAAAAGACTGCCCTATTGTCTATAGAATCATTTACAATAAATGCACTTAAAGTAAAACCCAGCAAATCTGCAAGGAATGAAACATGACAACCATTACTTTACCTGCACTTCCATATGGCTACGAAGATCTTGCTCCGCACATTAGCAAAGAAACTTTAGAATTCCACCACGACAAACACCACAATACTTATGTTGTTAACCTAAACAACCTAATCAAGGGTACTGACCTTGAAGGCAAAACTTTAGAAGAAATCATCACAGCTTCTGCTGGTGATGCAGCTAAAGCAGGTATCTTCAATAACGCAGCACAAGTTTGGAACCACACATTCTACTGGAACTGTATGGCTAAAAACGGTGGTGGTAAAGCAACAGGTGCTTTAGCTGCTAAAATTGATGAAGCGTTCGGTTCTTACGAAAAATTCGCTGAAGAATTTGCTGCTGCTGCAACAACTCAATTCGGTTCAGGTTGGGCTTGGTTAGTTGCTGACGAAGTAAATGGCAACCTTTCTATTCTTAAAACTTCAAATGCAGACACTCCACTTGCACACGGTAAAGTTGCAGTGTTAACCATTGACGTTTGGGAACATGCTTACTACATCGACTTCCGTAATGCGCGTCCTGTTTACATCAAAACTTTCCTTGAAAGCCTTGTAAACTGGGATTATGCAAACGCGAAATATGCAGGTCAAGCTGCTGGCGTTGAAAAATAAGATTCGTCTTGTTTAAAAAACCGCTCTTTTTGAGCGGTTTTTTTGTTTTTGCTGCCTAAACGCATATTTATAAAGCAAACAATTCATTTCTCAATATTTTTTGCTTGACCCATTTTCCTTTCCTCCCTAAAATGCGCATCAGATTCTCCAATAGCTCAGTCGGTAGAGCGACGGACTGTTAATCCGCAGGTCCC
>OERN01000017.1_pt1 | contig 69926 bp, 63 predicted proteins | sample 1540061 | NCBI WGS metagenome assembly OERN01 (sample SAMEA3891241, study PRJEB23780) | metagenome | biome: terrestrial biome; feature: animal house; material: water of meat washing | place: Italy | collected 2015-05-12 | reverse complement strand
CGGAGGCGACGTTAAACATCACGTCGCTCTGCTCGATGGTCCAATCCATCCCGGCTGCCTGTAGCCAGATATCGAGAGATTGTTGCGGGGGCAAAACATTGCCAAGGCCATGCCAAGGGGTTTGGCCGGTGTAGGCCATGGTGTCGATCAGGTGAGCCATATCTCCTCCAGGAATTGTGAAATGCAGACATCTGCCTGCTAACTCATGGGGATGATGTAGGTTTGAAATTTTCTGGAAATGGCTCGTATCCCCGATGCACTCAGCTATGGCTGGCATGTAAATTTGGACAGGATGGACAGACATGTGAGACGACCTGGATCTGGTCACATTAAGCCGCATCACCAAGTTAAATTCTTATCGACGTCTCCCCGCTCGGCTCACATTTCTCTCCTTGGGTTGAGAGAACTGGATCTTCCTCCCCCCGTGCAGGTGATGATGCAACCTGCTGTTTAGCTTGGAAATTAAACTAACTTTCCAAATTCTGAAACTAACTTTTTGCTAGGTATGGCCATGGAGGCTGCATTTGGCAGCACGGGGAGCGGGACAACATTCGCAGGAAGTTCCTGCTGTCGGAAGTCTACCCAAGGCTGATGTTGAGATGGCACAGGGGCTGGATAAATAGAACCAATACGGCAGGAAATGGCGTCGTTTCAGGAAGATATTTTGGAGAAAATGCAGTTGTTGAACAGAGCATTTTGAAGGAGGTAAACCGATGGCAATTAAGGTACTACGTAACAACGATGTGATCCAGGCGCTAGGGATCAGCAAGTCGAAATTTTTCGAAATGTTGAGCCCGAAGTCCCCGCGTTTTGATGCGACGTTCCCTAAGCGGATCCGCATCGGGGCCAACTCGGTTGGGTTCCTGGAACACGAGATTATGGAGTGGCTGAAATCACGCCAAGAGGTGTGATCAGACCCTCTTGCTGAGGCAGCATGGGGCACAACAGAGTGCTCCATGAGCCGTAAGATAGACGTCTTAGCAAGGTGGATTACGTGTTAGAGAAGAAGGAGAAAAATAGACACTAACTATACAAAAACCAGCCACATTCACGGTGTCGGTATTCTCGGGAAAATAAGAGCGAGATGAATTTATTTCCCCTGAGAACACCTTAAACTACTGAGGTGTGAATATTGGTTTTTATTGTTATTAATATTCCCTATAACTAATACAAAGACCCTCCAACTAATCATGAAAAGAAACTGTAACCCATTCATGATGAAACAGAATACAGGCGTAATCAACAAGATGAAGCCTGTAACCAGGGATAAGAATAGGACATGACCACATGTCCTTACTCACGACTAATACCAAGAGTTAAATTAAAGGGGTAAGTATGTCTAAGTATGGTCGTGGTTGTATCGACATTGATGCAATCAAAATACTTCAAGAATCTAATCTTGAAGTTGGCACTGACACTGACGGGAGTCCCACTGTTGGCTTGTTCCAGATACACAACGAGGTCGGTTATTATCGTGAATTGTTGAGTTACACTGCCAAACTTGAGCAAATGAACTACCCGCCCATCATCTTTGATGTGGTCATAAAAAATGGTTTCCCCTGTGCTCTGACCAAGGAGGGGAAAAAATTCACGACCATCGTAAATAATGCTACGTTGGTCTTTAAGCATCAGAATTATTATCGCCTGCACCCTAAACTAGCATGCTTGTGTAATTTTATCGTGAAGCATGGGCTGCACAAAATGCTTGAGCTTGGCCGTATTAGTTGCGAAGTAAGAGCCATGCTTACTGAAAAGCTCAAGGTATTACTGGATGAGTTGAAATCATCCGAGCTGATGCACCAAGTATATACCTTCATGAAAGGTGCACGCAAAAACACCGTATCATTACAGCGCTATGTTAACGGCTTATTTCAACGTTACTCCCGGTTGTTGGTATTGCGTGTAGACTTGTCCTACAAGCGTGAGCACCGGGATTCACTTTCACTGGATGAAATAATCAAGCACAAGGATGCATTGCTTAAAAATCGCCGCAAAGGGGCATTGGCTGCCAACTGGGTAGGCTATGCTTGTCGCTTGGAGTTTGCTCCGGAAACCGGATACCATTTCCATTTAGTTGTTTTTTTGAATGGCGCAAATTTCCGGAGTGATGTGTGTCATGCGGGGTTCATAATCGAAGAGTGGAAGTATATTACTGGCGGGCGTGGCCGGGGCTTTAACTGCAATATGAAGGCTAAGGCTAACGAATACCGATTTTGTGGGATTGGCGTCGTCAATCATCACGACAAGGAGAAACGGCAGTATTTGCACAAGGCGCTTGCCTATCTGACCAAGTCAGACCGTGTAGCCAAGCTGAAGCTCGATGGACGTCGTACCTTCTTCAAAGGGACGTTACCCAAGAAAGTCACGGCCAGAGGCAGGCCGCGTACCAAGACCATCAGGCAACCACTGCAGCCATTCAGGCAGCAGTGCTTGGTCGGTGTTTGACTCGGGCTGGCTATCTTGTCAGACTCTTATGAGGGGCCTTGGGGCCCTTTTCATTGAGCATGATAATGCATAGGAGGTTGGGGAGGGGACAGCAAAGGGAGATTGGTTGCGACTGAATTTGTTGGAGCTTGCACGGCAAGTTTCATTTGATATAGCAATATCGTTTGATGAGCTTGGTCCACTTCGAATGGCTTGTGAAAAGAGCAAAAAGCCGTGGCGATTGCGACATGGTCATGGCGACGAGCATCACCGGAATTTGTACTATGCCTTAGCGTTGATTGAGAAGTTAAAGGAACTGCTTGGCTGCACTCCTGAGGATGAGTGGCAGATATTTGAACTGGTGAGTATTGATAAGTCTATCGAGGGATTTCACTCACGAGCGGCGTTTCAAACGATCAGTATTTTGCCACTAACGAAGATAGGTTTATGTTTTTTAACCATATGCTATCTCCTTAATATCACACATCGGCATTTTCGGCATTACACATTACATCCCTATGCCAATTACTTCTCAACCCAAGAGTGTATCGACATCATCAGCTGCTATTATGAGCACCTGGTTTTTGACGATGATATCACTGCGTCTATACGTATGGATACTGATATTTCGGAGCAACTTCTCATTGGCATTGTTGAGCAGGCAACGAACATTGCAAATAAAATCAACGAAAGAGCCAGAGTCTTGCTTAAGGACCTACTCAGAAAGGACTTGAATGTAAAGGTCAGTAATTTTGAAAAAAATGCAGCTAAACATATTGCCGGTTTTTGGGACTTTTTAGAGAATGTAATTTGTGACGAGCAGAATTTAAAAGTAGTGATTAAAGCTAGGTTTGAGTTTGAACGTTACAGCGGTAATGAAAAAGATCATAATGGTATTCAAGCACATGCAGACCGTTTCAGTAGGGCGATAACTGACTTTAATACAGACCTGAGAAAAACGACAGCATTAAAAGGCTTTGTCAATATGGTGAGCTCGATTCATGCACCTGAGACGATGCCATGGTATCAAGAGACGTTTATCACATTGTGTTTCCCTAAAGATGCGTATCCCTTCGATTATCATAAGGAGTCATTCAGCCTGCTTTGTAAGTATGATAAGAGAATATCAAAAAGCATTCGTTTATTTACAAATAATCCACGTAGCAAAAAGTACTCTGAATTAGCTAAAAGACTTAATATTGACACCCAACAGGGCAGTAATTTGGTCGATTTTATTGAAATCTTAAAATCTCAAAAGAAAGATGACAAACACCCCATGACTACTGTAAGCATTGTCGATGATTTACATCAAAAGATGGCAATGTTCGATAGCTTCATTTTTTTGAAAGAGGCACAGGCCCGTTGGCATAAGTGTGCAAAAAAATATTGTAGTGATGACGTTTCTGCGACGCAGTCGGGAGGCTATGCAATGACACTTTTTTCAGCTCTTCTTATCGAGAATAAAACTATTATTCCTCTAATAGCGCCCCCGGACATACTAATTAAACAATCAGGCTCATTGGATGCAATTGCGTATACTGACAGAAAACTTCTGATGATGATAAAAAACACTCTTCAGATGTTGCCCTTACCTAAATTAGAAACGATGCCTGATGGCCTACAAAAAGAAATGGCCGTAGGTATTCCTAGTAATAGTCATATGCTGCTTGATGTTATCAAAAGCAGCATGGCGAAGATGTTTTTTATGAAACTAACCTTGAAAGGGTTGAACTGCACGCTTAATGAGGTTCGCGATACGTCTAGCCATTCTGTAAATAAAAATCGTCTAATGTCAAAGGGAAAGAGCCACTCATCATCTCGCACAAAATTAAAAAAAATCATAATGCGATACTCAATGTGGAATTAACCTGATGGAGTTAATTCCAAGCCCGATAGCCCTTACCCACGGCTCAATTCACTGGCGGGTCCATCAGATGCTCTCAGACGGTTCTACAGGATCTGCGAGGTTGCAGGCAGTGTCGCGATTTGGACAACTAGGCCTTATATAGATAATAATTATCCTGCTTTTGTGGATGGCAACCACGTCAGCGCCGAGCCGATTTTGGATGCTGTATCAATATGTTCTGACCACCAGACCATCATTTCTCGGCGACGTTCCAGATAATCCGTGCGGTTATAAGCGCTACGCACTTCGTCTTTGTCAGAGTGCGCCAAGGCGGATTCGATAACGTCTCGATCAAATCCTCTCTCGTTAAGGGTCGTGCTGCCCAAAGCTCGCAGGCCGTGAGCAACCAAGGTCCCTTCATACCCCATCCGTTTCAAAGCTGCATTGGCGGTTTGTTCGTTAGTGTGTGTCTTGGGATTTCGGATCCCAGGGAAGATAAATTCACGATGGCCGCTGATGGGTCGCATTAGGTCCAGGTAGGCAAGTGTCTGTGGCGTCAAGGGCACGTCATGACCTCTACGCTTCTTCATTCTCTCTGGTGGGATCCGCCAGAGTTTCTTTTCCATATCGATCTCTGCCCACCGGGCTCCTGCAGCCTCGCTGGGGCGAGCTAAGGTATGCAGGCTCCATTCGATAAGGCAGCGGGTCTGCAAATTGATGCTGGCCTTCGATAGCCTGTTCATCAGTTCCGGCAGTTGGTTGGGGTTAATACTGGGCATGTGCTGTTTGGCTGGACGCTGAAACACCTTGCTGATCCCAGAGCAAGGGTTGGCATCGATCAGACCAGAGTTGACGGCAAAGGTCATGATCTCGTTCACCCGTTGCGTGAGGCGACGCACGGTTTCGAGTTTTCCAGCAGCAGCGATGGGCTCGATGATCTTGATGGCTCGCTGTGCCTTTATTTCCATAACGGGCACTGTGCCTATCTCGGGGAACAGGTACATTTCGAGAGAACGCCAGAGATCCTCGGCATATGCCGGGGTGACGGAAGGGCGCTTAACATCAAACCAGCGCTTGGCGACGGCTTCAAAGGTGTGCTCGCTCTGTGATAACGCAGCGGATGCTTGCTCATCACGATGATGCTGAGGATCAATGCTTTGCAGTAACAGAGATTTGGCTTCGGAGCGTTTCTCTCTCGCTTCAGCCAACGACATCTCCGGCCAGGAGCCAAAGCTGATCATGTTTCTCTGTTTAGTTAGGGGGCGGTAGTAACGCAGGCGCCACAACTTGGAGCCATTGGGCTTGATGACGAGCTCCAGACCAGCCCCGTCGCAGAGGGTGTATTCCTTCTCTTTGGGCTTGGCTGCTTTGATCTCGGTTGGGGACAAGGGGCGGGTGATACGAGGCATAGGCATACGCTCCGGAAGGCATACAAAACGATATGCCTAACGATATGCCTAAAAGGGCTGGATGGCAACGCACCCCATTGGACAGCATAAGACAACAAAAAACCCGCAAAGCCTTACGCTATGCGGGTTTCTTGGACTTCGTTGGTCACTGTTGGACCGGTATTTGGTGGAGCTGGGGGGATTTGAACCCCCGTCCAAAATTACTACATCCTTGGCACTACATGCTTAGTCACTCTTTACATTCGCCAACCCGCTGCGGAGAGACACGCCACGAATTGACTAGCTCGATTGGTTTTAATGCTTCCGCCCCGAGCAGGACTTCCACACGATCCTGTGAAGGATGACCTTCCGATTCCCTAGGACACAGGCAAGCTAGGGTAGAAGGGCTCTATGCAGGTTATTAAGCTGCTAGTGCGTAGTTTTCGTCGTTTGCGACTATTTTTTTGCGGTTTATTAACGAGGCCTACCGCACCTCGGCATGCACCTTGGGTTTCGTGAATCTTGTCGAATCCAGAATCAGCCCCAAGTTGTTAATTGCGATTGTACGCAAAAATGCTGTCATAGCAAGGCGTTGATACCCATTCCCTCTGGCAGCCAGTCTGTTTGCCGATTTATTGTACGCAGCTGAGCCTGAAGAGCCAGCTGCGCCGGGGGAAGGTGAACTGGCGTTCTGATCCTGCCAGTCGCAGGTTAGCCGCGATGCTTGTTCTTCATGATGCGGGCTTTTTCCCGATCCCATTCGCGGGCCTTGGTATCTTCGCGCTTGTCGTGCTCTTTCTTGCCCTTCACCAGGCCGATCTCGACCTTGACCCAGCACTGTTTCCAGTAGAGGGCGAGGGGAACTATGGTGTAGCCCTGACGGGCAATCAGGCTTTCGAGCTTGTCGAGTTCACGACGGCTCAGCAGCAGTTTGCGGGTGCGGGTCGGGTCACATACCACGTGGCTGGAGGCCGCTTGCAGTGGCAGGAAGCTGGAGCCGAACAGATAGGCCTCGCCATCGCGGAAGATGACATAGGCTTCGCTGATGTTGGCCTTGCCCGCCCGCAGGGATTTGACTTCCCACCCTTGCAGGGACAGACCCGCTTCGATCTTCTCTTCGATGAAGTATTCGTGGCGCGCGGTTCTGTTGAGTGCAATGGTGCTGGACCCGGCTTTGTTTTTACTGTTTTTTTTGCTCATGACGGGCGATTTCCGGCAATGACTAGGAGGCTCGTATTATACGTAGGCAGGGACGGCTGTAAAACGCGCAGCAGGTCAAGTGGTGGCTTTCTGAGCGGTTTGGCTGAGGTTTTACCTCCACAACCCCAAACATGGTGATAAAATCGCGCCGATTGGATGAGGAAAAGCCATGCCCCGAATTACGCGCAGTGCCCTGGTGATGTTCAGTGCAGAACAGATGTTCAAGTTGGTTAACGATGTGGATGCCTATCCGCAGTTTTTGCCCGGCTGTGTCGGCAGCCGTGTCCACGAGGCTGGCGATGACTACATGATGGCGTCGGTCGATGTGGCCAAGGCGGGGATTGCCAAGACCTTTACTACCCGCAATCAGCTGGATGTGAACCGTCAGATCAGGATGGAGCTGGTGGATGGCCCGTTCCGCAAGCTGGCGGGCTGGTGGACCTTTACCCCGCTCGATGTCGACGCCTGCAAGGTGGAGTTTGATCTCGATTTCGAGTTTACCTCCAAGCTTATCGAGGTGGCCTTTGGTCAGGTATTCCGCGATCTGGTGAGCTCCATGGTCTCCGCCTTCTCCAACCGGGCGAAGGAGGTCTACGGTGTCTGACCAGCTCAATATCGAGGTTGTCTATGCCTTGCCGCAGCAGCAGACGGTGATTGCCCTGCGGGTGGCGCCCGAGACCTGCGTGCTGGCGGCCATCGAGCAGTCCGGCATCGTGCAAAAGCACCCCGAGATCGATCTGGCGGTCAACAAGTTCGGCATCTACAGCCGCCCGGTGAAAGGGAGCGAGCCGCTGCACGACGGCGATCGTATCGAGATCTACCGCCCGCTCATCGCCGATCCCCGCGAGATGCGCAAAAAGCGGGCCGAGAAGGCCAAAGAGGAGGGGAGAGCCGATAGCGTGACCGGTGGTCGCCCCGATGTGCATCGCAAGCACCGCGAGTAGCGCTCAGGTTTTTCTTGCAGAAAAAAGGCGCCGAGGCGCCTTTTTTTGATCCCGTTAGCCGGTGAGCTGGCCGAGGGGATATCAAGAGAGGGCTGCTTCTGCCACACCCAGTCGGGCACGGGCCCAGGCGGCCAGTAGCTCTACCCCGCTTTGCATCACCCGCTCATCGAAATCGAATTCGTTGTGATGGTGCGGCGCCGCCAGATCGGCCCCCAGAATGAGGTAAGCCGCTTCGCCCCCCTGCTTTTGCACCCGCTCCATCAGAAAACCGGCATCTTCGCTGGCGCCAAAGCGGCGAGTCTGGATGGTGGCGAGCCCCTGCTTGCGGGCCAGCGCCGCCAGCTCGGCTTGCAGCGCCGGGCTGTTGTCGAGGGCAATGGCCTCACCCTGCTTGATGATGCGGAAGGTGACACCGTGGGCGAGGGCGGTACCTTCGACGATGCGCTGTACCTGACTGAACATGTAGTCGTTGAGCGCGCTGTCGGCGCCGCGGGTCTCACCGCGTAGCTCTGCATGATCGGGGATGACGTTGCGGCCGCTGCCAGCGTGAAGCTGGCCGACGTTGATGCGGGTCATGCCGTCGCGGTGGCGGGGAATGCCGAGCATGGCGGTGGTGGCCATGCAGGCGGCTGCCAGCGCATTGCTGCCGGCATTGGGTTCGAGCCCCGCGTGGGCGGCGGTGCCCATAAAGTGGACGTCGAACTTGGTGGAGCAGAGAAACTCGGTGGGGTTGATCACCAGCTCGCCGCTGCCAGCGTGAATGCCGATATGGAGCGAGAGCAGGGCATCCACGTCATCGAGTGCGCCACCGGCAGCCAGCGCCTTGCCACCGCGACACCCCTCTTCGGCGGGCTGGAAGAAGAGCTTGATGCGACCGCACAGCTGCTCCTTCATCGCCATCAGCTGGCTGGCCAGCCCCATGCCGATGGCGGTGTGGCCATCGTGAGCGCAGGCGTGCATCCACCCCTTGTTGTGGGAGGCAAAACCCTCCTGCTGCGGTTGGTGCTGTTCGGCGTCGGACTCTTCCACCTCCACCGCATCGATGTCGAAGCGAAAGGCCAGGGTCGGGCCGGGACGGCCGGTATCCAGCTCTCCCATCAGGCCGGTGACATCGCCGATCCGCTCCAGCCAGTCGGGATGGGCTCCCTGACGGCGGGCGCGAGCCTTCTCGGCCGCCACATCCACATCACGGCCCATCATCAGATTGCTGGCCAGCAGCTTGTCGCCGAGCACGATGCGATAACCGAGCTCGCTCAGGTGGTGGGCAATCAGGCTGGTGGTGCGAAACTCTTTCCAGGCGGCTTCCGGCAGGCGGTGCAGGTCGCGGCGCCACAGGATCAGGTGCTCAAGGGTCATCTTGGCTTCCTTGGTGATTCGATTTGTCGGCTATTGTGCCTTTTTTCCCGGCTGACCACACGGGGGCTGCAGCTGGTCGGGGGAGCTGTGCGTGCGAGTGGTGGCTGTTCGGGCCGTGAATAGTGGTGAGCGCCCATAAAAAACGCCTCCACAAGGGAGGCGTTGTCGATAGCTGGTTATCAGGCCGCGTGATGGTAAGCGGAGGCTTCAAACAGCTTCTTGTTGGCCACCAGATCGATGGGGTCAAAATCATCGACGTTGATGGTGCGCAGGCGACTTACCTCGGCGCGGCGCAGCAGCTCGGCTTCGCTCTGGGTCAGTACGCCAGCGGCCAGGCCAATGTCGGCCACCTTGTCCAGCGCCATGAAGGGACGCTTGATACCATCGCTCTTGCAGACTTTCTCGAACAGCGGCTCGGCGGCCAGCACGTCATCGAGCGCCTGCTCCAGCAGACCGAAGGGGTTGCCCTCTTCGCGAGTCAGGTATTGCCCCTTGGCCAGGCGGCTGCGGGTCTCGCTCGGGGTTTGCAGCAGACGGGCCACTTGTTGGTCCAGCTTGTCGCATGGACGGTTCAGGTCACGACCCAGCGGCAGCACCACGGCGCGCAGGGCAAGACCAATCCAGCGGTTCGGGAAGTTGCGCAGCAGCTCGTCGATCGCCTCTTGTGCCTTGAACATGGCATCTTGCAGTGCCCAGTGCAGCAGCGGCAGGTCGGCCTGCTGGCGTCCCTCGTCCTGATAGCGCTTGAGGGCGCTGGAGGCCAGATAGAGCTGGCTCAGCACGTCGCCAAGACGGGCGGAGACCCGCTCCTTGCGCTTGAGCTCGCCACCCAGGGTGCCCATCGCCATGTCTGACAGGAACGCCAGGTTGGCCGAGAGGCGGGAGAGCTGCTGGTAGTAGCCCTTGGTCTGATCCTTGTAAGGGGCCGCGGCAAAGCGGGCGCCGGTGATACCGAGCCAGAAGCTGCGCACCAGGTTGCTGATGGCAAAGCCGACGTGGCTGAATACTGCCTTGTCGAAATCTTTCAGCGCCTGCTCCTTGTCGGGATGGCTGGCAGCCAGCATCTCCGGCAGTACATACGGGTGGCAGCGGATAGCGCCCTGACCGTAGATGATCATGCTGCGGGTCAGGATGTTGGCCCCTTCCACCGTAACGGCGATGGGGGCACCCTGATAGCCACGGGCCAGATAGTTGTTGGGGCCCATGCAGATGGCCTTGCCGCCGTGGATGTCCATGGCATCGATGATGCACTTCTGGGCACGGTCGGTGAGGTGGTATTTGACGATGGCGGAGATGACCGAGGGCTTCTCGCCAAGGTCGATACCGGTCACGGTCAGGTTGGCTGCGGCGCCCATGATGTAGGCGTTGCCACCGATGCGGGCCAGCGGCTCTTCAATCCCTTCCATCTTGCCGATGGGCAGCTTGAACTGGCGACGGATGCGGCTATAGGCGCCGCTCGCCAGGGCCAGCATCTTGACGCCACCTGTGCTGTTGGAGGGCAGGGTGATGCCGCGACCGACCGACAGACACTCGACCAGCATGCGCCAGCCCTGACCGGCCATGGCCGGGCCACCGATGATGAAATCGAGCGGGACGAACACATCCTTGCCCTGGGTCGGGCCGTTCTGGAACGGCACGTTGAGCGGGAAGTGGCGACGGCCGATGCCGACACCCTTGATGTGAGTGGGAATGAGGGCGCAGGTGATGCCGAGCTCTTCCTCTTCACCCAGCAGGTGTTCCGGATCACGCAGTTTGAAGGCCAGACCCAGCACGGTAGCAATGGGGGCGAGCGTGATGTAGCGCTTGTTCCAGGTGAGGCGCATACCGAGCACCTCTTTGCCTTCCCACTCGCCCTTGCAGACGATACCGAAGTCGGGGATGGAGCCGGCGTCAGAACCCGCTTCCGGGCTGGTCAGGGCGAAGCAGGGGATCTCTTTACCTACCGCCAGACGGGGCAGGTAGTAATCTTTCTGCTCGTCAGTGCCATAGTGCTGCAGCAGTTCGCCCGGGCCCAGCGAGTTGGGCACGCCGACGGTGGAGGCGAGCACGGCGCTGGCACCGCACAGCTTTTGCAGGACACAGGACTGGGCGTAGGCCGAGAACTCCAGACCGCCATATTTCTTCTTGATGATCATGGCGAAGAACTTGTTGTCCTTCAGGTATTGCCACACCTCGGGGGAGAGATCCGCGCGCTCGTGGGTCACTTCCCAGTCGCTCACCATGCGGCACACTTCCTCGACCGGACCATCCATAAAGGCCTGCTCTTCGGCAGAGAGGGTGCTGACCGGGATGGCGTGCAGCTTTTTCCAGTCCGGGTTGCCCGCGAACAGATCGGCTTCCCACCAGGTGGTGCCCGCTTCAATCGCCTCTTTCTCGGTGCGGGACATCTCCGGCATGATCGATTTGTAGATCTTGAACAGCGGCTTGGTTATTTGATTGCGGCGAAATTCCACCAGATTGAGCGGGATGGCGATCACCGCGAACAGCGCCCATACCAGCAAGGGCACATGACCATAGATGGCGCCAAGCACCAGGGCGGCGCCGGTGACCAGGGTGGAGATGAACAGGGATGCCCGGCGATAGGCCAGGGCTCCGATAACCAGGATCACCCCGAGCAGAGTGAGGGTCGTCGTCATTGCTTGCTCCTTGCGTGGTTAGGTTGCCAACGTGGCGTAACTGATCCAGAGGTCTGACCTGTTGGATATGGCCCCTGTTGTAATTCATACGCACAAAGTTATCAAGCTGTTTACATCTTCATTACCTTCTCTCTGTGATCCCCATAACGCTCACGCGCCGCCAGCGCTGTGGCTCGCAGGGGGGCGACTGTGCGATTCGCTTGTGCGAGAATAGCCGCGATCTACACGCACACTAAAAACAGTGGAAGAGACATCATGTACCAAGAATTGATCCGCAATGAACTGACCGAAGCTGCCAGCGTGCTGCAGGCCTTCCTGGCTGATGAGCAGAACCTGAAAAACATCGAAGCGGCCGCCAAACTGCTGGCTGACTCTTTCAAGGAAGAGGGCAAGGTGCTCTCTTGTGGCAACGGTGGCTCCCACTGTGACGCCATGCACTTCGCCGAAGAGCTGACCGGTCGTTACCGCGAGAACCGCCCGGGTTATGCCGGTATCGCCATCTCCGATCCGAGCCACCTCTCCTGCGTCTCCAACGACTTTGGCTATGACTATGTCTTCTCCCGCTACGTAGAAGCGGTCGGCCGCCGTGGCGACGTGCTGCTTGGTATCTCCACCAGCGGCAACTCCGGCAATATCCTGAAAGCCATCGAGGCGGCCCGCGCCAAAGGGATGAAAGTGATCGCCCTGACCGGCAAGGATGGCGGCAAGATGGCGGGTCTGGCGGATGTCGAGATCCGCGTGCCGCACTTTGGCTATGCCGACCGTATTCAGGAAGTGCACATCAAGGTGATCCACATCCTGATCCAGCTGGTCGAAAAAGAGATGGCCAAGTAATCAGGCCATCGTCACCAGACAAGGGCAACGCCGGTAGCATGGTTCGCCATCGGCCGGTTGTTGCCAGTCACAGGGGAAGGGATTGCGCCTTCCCCTGCTGTCTGTCGAACCAGCGTGCTGGTCGAACATGACACAAGCCAAATCATGAAAGGAGTCTGCCGGATATGTGCGAACTGCTCGGCATGAGTGCCAATGTGCCGACCGATATCTGCTTCAGCTTTACCGGGTTGATGCTGCGCGGCGGCAAGACCGGGCCCCACAAGGATGGCTGGGGGATCACCTTCTACGAGGGGAAGGGCTTTCGCACCTTCAAGGATCCCGAGCCCAGCGCCCAATCTCCCATCGCCAGACTGGTACAGGCGCTGCCCATCAAGAGCTGCGCCGTGGTCAGCCACATTCGGCAGGCCAACCGTGGCTGCGTGTCACTGGAAAATACCCACCCCTTTACCCGTGAGCTGTGGGGCCGTTACTGGACCTTCGCCCACAACGGTCAGCTGACCGGCTACAAGAAGCTGCCAACCGGCCGCCACCGGCCGGTGGGGGATACCGACAGCGAGCACGCCTTCTGCTGGCTGCTCGATCGGCTGGAGCAAAAATATCCCAAGCGTCCGGCCAACTTTCCCGCCATGTTTCGCTATCTCGCCACCCTGTGTGACGAGCTCAGAGCATTCGGGGTGTTCAACATGCTGCTCTCGGACGGGGAGTATGTGATGAGCTACTGCAGCAACAACCTGCACTGGCTGACCCGCTGTGCGCCCTTTGGCGAGGCGAGCCTGCTGGATGAGGAGGTGGTGATCGACTTTCAAAGGGAGACCACCCCCAACGATGTGGTGACCCTGATCACCACCCGTCCGCTGACCGGCAATGAGAATTGGGTCAAAATGGCGCCCGGCGAATTCAATCTGTTTCGCATGGGGGAGCGGGTGGCGACCAACCAGGTCGCGCTTGAGCAAGATAAAAAAATACCAGGGTAGATACCTACCCTGGTTCTTCGCAGCAGCCATAAAAGGCAAAAGGGATGAGAGGTGTTGCTGAGCATCATCACTCTGACGGCATTGAGTGTTGATCAATTGTTAATTTGTGGCAATCAAGTTGTTGTCTTGACGGGCGTTTCAGCATCGCTATTTCGATACTGATCACATTTTTTGCCACTTTATTCCCTGAGCCATCCAATCGGGTGCTTCATCACAGCCTGGTCGTGAGCCACGACATCGAAAACTATCTATAGTATGGTCTGTTTGAATACCGTTCTGGAGGAGCCTCGCATGGAGTGGGTGGATCGCAAGGTGTTGCAGCAGCTGGCAGAGGATATCGGTCCGGATATGCTGCCCGTGGTCATCGCAGTCTTTATTGAAGAGGTGGGCGAGCAGCTGAGTCAGCTCAGACCCCTCTATGAGCAGGGGGAGTGGGAGGCGCTGGCTCGGGTGGCGCACAGCATGAAATCATCCTGTGGCAGCTACGGCGCCATGCCGAGCTATCAGCAGGTGATGGCGCTGGAGATGGCTAGCAAGCAGGCGGATGTGGCCGAGGCAGAGCGCCAGTTGCAACTGCTGGAGGCCTCCTTGCCCCAGGTGCTCGCGTTTCTTGCCGATTATCAGTAACGGCGCCATGCAGGGATGCCGGGGCGCCGTGACCGTTGCCTAACGCTGGTTGAGCAGTTGCTGGATGATCCGGTCCAGCGCCAGTTTCAGCTTCAACCGATCGTGCCGATGGGGCAGCTCAAGCTCGCCCAGCTCGGCTTCGATCACTCGCCCTTGCCAGTCCCCCGCATCACCCGCGCCTTGTGGGGCCAGGATGGCATCCAGCCGACCCTGACCGACCCGGGATTCCAGCCAGCGACACTGACTCATCAGATCCAGCTGACTGGCAGGGCCGTTTTCCGCCACCAGATTGCAGACGAAAACCAGCATGGCGCTGCTCTCGTTGATGGCCTGGGCGATCTCGGCCAGCAGCAGTGGCGGCATGATGGAGGTGAGAAAACTGCCCGGCCCCAGAATGATCATGTCCGCCTGCTGCAGTGCCAGCACCGCTTCCCGGGTCGCTTGCACCTCCGGCATCAGGCCGAGGGAGAGGGGCGGTGTTGCCAGTTGATCGATGGATACCTCTCCCAGGATCTGGGTGCCACACTCCATATGGGCGCAGAGATCGGTGGGAAATTCAGACATGGGTAGCAATTGTGACTCGATTTTGAGCATGTCACTGATCAGCTTGATAGCATCAAGAGGACGGACACAGAGATTATCGAGCGCCAGCAGCATCAGGTTGCCAAGGTTGTGGCCCGCCAGCTCGCCTTTGCCGGCGAAGCGGTACTCGAACAACAGGCTGCCGATGCTGGGATCGGTCACCAGCTGGTTCAGGCAGTTGCGCAGATCGCCCCAGGCGATGCACTCCTGACTCTTGCGCAGGCGTCCGGTCGAGCCGCCATCATCTGTGGTGGTGACGATGCCGGTGAGCCGTTGACCGAGAAACGAGAGGGACGAAAGCACTCGTCCCATGCCATGGCCACCACCGATGGCAACGACCCGATCGAAGTCATTGATGTTTTTTTGCCACATATGGGCGTCCTGTCATTGGTCTCAGTTGACCGCTATGTTAGCAAGCGAAGCGAGATAATTGTTTGATAAAGGTATGATTTTTGCTTGAGGCTGCCATTCGATAAAACAAGGAGATGGTGTTGAAATTTCTGACCGTTCACTCCCTCGCCCAGAATTCATCGCTGGCGGCCCAAGATATCTGCGCGCAGCTGCGCCACCATGCCGATCAGGCCCCCTCCCTGCTGTTACTCTATTTTACCCAAGCCCATGAGGGGGCGATACTGCGCGACGCGCTCAAACGCCAGTTCCCGACGACCCGCCTGCTTGGGTGCAGCTCTTGCGGTGGTGTCATGACCGAGATGGGACACCACGCCCGAGACGGATATGGGCTGGCCGTTGCTGCCCTGTACGATGAGAAAGGGGCATTCGGGGTAGCCGGTGCCAGCGGTGACGGGGTGGATGTGCGGCAGTTGCTGCGCCGAGCCATGAGCGACTGTGGTCGGCCGGGCGAGCTGCCCCAGTTGATCCTGTTTCATGCCAGTCCCGGCAAGGAAGAGGGGCTGCTGGCCGGTATCGAGGCCGAACTCGGTGCCTCGGTGCCGGTGGTCGGTGGATCCGCGGCTGATAGCAGCGTCAGCGGTGACTGGCAGCTCTGCTGGGATGAGGCGGTGGCTCAGGATGGCATCGGTCTGGCGGTGCTCTATCCCGATTGCCAGCTCGCTTTTCAGTTTCACTCCGGTTATGTGCCTGCCGAATTCAGCGGCGAGATCACCGCCTGCAACGGGCGGGAGGTACTCACCATCGATCACCAGCCTGCCGCCGAGGTCTATGCCCGCTGGTGCGGGCGCGAGCAGCCCTGGCCGGTGGGGGCGATTTTGCGGGAGACCACGCTCACCCCGCTGGCTCGTCAGGTGGGAGCGCTGGATGGCATTCCTTACTACAAACTCTCCCATCCCGAAGCTGTGACCGAACAGGGCGGGCTGCGGCTCTTTACCGATGTGGTGCAAGGGGAGCGTCTGCTGTTGATGTACAGCAGTCAGGAAGGGTTGTTGCAGCGCAGCCTCAATGCCATGCGTATCGAGCCAGGGTATGGGGTCGACGTGGAATTGCAGCCTATCGGCGCGCTCATCATCTTTTGTGCTGGTTGCCGTTTGGCGCTAGGTGATATGTTGTGCCAATTTGTCGAGCAGAGCCAGGCTCGCCTCGGCAAGATCCCCTTTATCACCCCCTTTACCTTCGGCGAGCAGGGGCGGCTGCCCAATGGCGAGCTGGCCCACGGCAACCTGATGGTATCGAGCGTGATTTTCCTGACCCGTTGAGTCGGCAGAACATAACAGAGCAGGCAACAAGATGATTGGCAACAGTGAACTGGAAGCCCTCGGCGACAAATTGCAGACCACGTTGGTCGATCTTATGCGTTGCCGCGAGCGCGAGGCCAAGTATCGTCACGAGTCCCAGACCCTGCTGGGCGGGGTTGCCACCCTCGCCGATGCCAAGACGCTGGAGCAGGTGCTGGAGAGCCTTATCCAGGTGCTCAAACCCTTTATCGGCTTTGAGCACGCTGATGTGGTGGCCTGGGAAGGGGAGCAGGGAAGTACCCACCTCAGTACCGAGCCAATGCTATCAGCCCGCAGCTGGCGCATGACCCCGGCATTTGCCCGCGCCATCTCGGGTGAAACCCTGGTGATTTACGATCCCGCCCAGCTGCCCGAGCTGGCGCCGCTGGCGAGCGAGCCGGGCTGGGCCAGCGTGATGCTGACCGGGCTGCAGGCCCCCGGTTTTACCGCCACCCTCATCTGCCGCCACGCTCGGGCGGGCACCTTCGATCTCACCAGCAAGGCCGCCATGGAGCGTTGCCGTCCGCTTATCGCCCAGGCGCTGGTCAACATCACCTATCGGGCCCGCTTGCAGGAGCAGGTCGCGGTAAAAACCGAGGCGCTGCAGGCCAGCGAACGCCGTTTTCGCAGCTTCGCCGCCATGGCTTCAGACTGGTTCTGGGAGACAGATGCCGAGCATCGCCTCAGTTATGCCTCAGAGCCGGGTTATCTGGATGAGATGACCCCGCAGGCGACCCGGCCGACCCTCTATGACTACGTCTGCAACAAGCAGAGCTGCGATGCCCAGAAATATCTGCAGCTTTTGGCGCTGCGCCAGCCGGTGCGAGGGGTGCGGATGCAGGTTGCGCTGCAACACGGCCCCTGCTGGATGGAGGTGAGCGCCGAGCCCTGCTTTGACCATGATGGCCTGTTTATCGGTTATCGCGGCACTGCCCGGGATATCAGCAACCAGATCCGTAGGGAAGAGGAGCTGGCGCGGGCACGGGATGAGGCCGAAGCGGCCAACCGTGCCAAGTCCCAGTTTCTGGCCATGATGACCCACGAGATCCGCTCGCCCATGAATGCGGTGTTGGGGATGCTCGATCTGGTGCAGCATGCCGAGCTGGCGCCGGAGCAACAGAGCCTGCTGCGCCATGCCACCCACTCGGCCAGATTGCTGCAAACCATCATCGACGACGTGCTCGATTTTTCGAAAATCGAGTCGCAAACCCTGGTGTTTCACTGCGAGACCCTGCAACCCGTCCAGCTTTGCCAATCCCTGGTCGAGCCGCTGCAAGCTCGCGCGACCGCCAAGGGGATTGCGCTGGTTTATCGGGTCGATGAGTCGGTACCCCGGGAGTTGCAGGGGGATCCGATGCGTTTGTCACAGGTGATGGGCAATCTGCTGGACAACGCCCTCAAATTTACCGAGCAGGGGCAGGTGACACTGCACCTGGGTTGGCAGGATGAGAAGCTGCTGATCTCGGTCTCCGACACCGGGATCGGGATCGCCGATGCGGATCAGGCGCTGCTGTTTGAACCCTTCTCCCAGGTCGACAACTCGGCCACCCGGCGTTTTTCCGGTACCGGCCTCGGTCTTGCCATCAGCAAGCGTCTGGTGACGCTTATGGGGGGAGAGATCCACCTGAAGAGCGAGCCGGGCAAGGGAAGCTGTTTCTGGTTCGAACTGCCTGGCATGGCGTTGCCTTGCCATAGCCAGCCGCAGCGGGAGGAGGGGGCTTCGGCACTGCTGCCACTGGATGTGCTGGTGGTGGAGGACAGCCCGGTGAACCAGTTGGTGGTGTCGCTGATGCTGCAAAAACTGGTGGGCAAGGTACGGCTGGCAGCCAATGGTCTGGAGGCGCTGGCGCAGGTGGATGAGCAGCTCCCGGATCTGATCCTGATGGATATGCGGATGCCCCTGATGGACGGACTGGAAGCCACCCGGCGCTTGCGTGAGTTGGGATGCACCATGCCTATCGTCGCCCTGACGGCCAATGCGATGGCGGAGGACAAGGCGTGCTGTCTGGCGCAGGGGATGGATGACTTTCTCGCCAAGCCCATCACCTTGTCACGGCTGAGAGAGTGTTTGCAGCGTCACTTTGGTCAGCGGTTGCCGACGCGCGGATAAAAAAAATGGTCAACTTTGTGGGTTGACCAGTTCTTCAGCAAATACTGAAGAGAGCACGGGATAAATCGGGTTGTATCAATCTATATGAAAAATCTGTGCCAACTTTTTTGGGACTCTTTTGTGTTCAATTTTGGCCGTTTAGCGCAGCGGCTCTCTCTTGTTATGGCGTTTTGCGTTCCTACTTACTCGCAAAATGCGAATTTCACATTTTCATTGTTGGAATAATTGCATTTTGCAACGCTGTTTTTGTCATTGTGAAATCAGGCGATGCAGGAATTTACGGGCCGCTTCGCTGTTTTGTTTGGCAATCAGCATCTGCTTTTCATAAATCGGCATCGGCAATATCTCGAGCCAGCGTTGGCAGAGCCAGGCGGCATCTTCAAAGCGCTTGTCCGGATAGAGCTCATCAAGCTCCGGATACTGCTCGAACACTTCCCGCAGGCGATTGACCAGCAGCTTGTCGTTGAAATCTGAGTGGGTGCTCGGCCAGTTGGGCAGCATCTCCACCTTGGCCCGGCGCAGGCCCATCTCGTCTGTTTCCATCTCGTGGATGCAGAAGCGCTCCAGTCCCAGCACCGTCACCCCCAGCAGGCCATCATTAAGGGTGTAGAAGTCAGTCACCTTGACCCGGGTGCCCACCGGCAGAATGCGGCCGGATTGTCCCGAGGTGGTCGACTCTTCCATCACGATGCCAAAGCCCTGATCGTTGATGAATGACTCCTTGAGCATCTGCAGGTGGCGTGGCTCGAACAGACGCAGAGGAAGCTTGCCGCCCGGCAGTATGTGGGAAGGCAAGGGGAACAGTGCCAAAGGTTGTAGTTTCATGTTCCATCCTCCATTGAGTAGTTGCTGAATATGACAATGCAGCGACTGTGCCAGAGAATGAAAAAAGCCACCGGAGGGTGGCTTTTCGGGCGGTTGAGGGCGCTTAGTTGCGCTGCTCCAGATACATGACAGCCGCTTCCACGCGGCTTTGCGCCTCGAGTTTCTTCAGCAGGCTCTTCACGTGAACCTTGACCGTTCCCTCGGAGATATGGAGTACCGAGGCGACCTGTTTGTTGGAGAGGCCTTTTGCAATTTCGCGCAGGATTTGCATTTCGCGACGCGTTAAGCTTTCCAGCTTCTGCTGCAGGTGATCCAGCTCGTAGATGTTTTCGAGATAGGGGCGCAGCGGTTCGCTCAGGATCTGCTTGCCGGTCATCACGTCGGCCAGCTGGGCCAGCAGCAGATCAGGCTCGGTATCCTTGAGCAGGTAGCCGTCGGCACCGGCCTTGAGCAAAGCCACCACATCCTGACGGGCATCGGAGACGGTGAGGATCACCACCCGGGAGGTGATCTCTTCGGCCCGCAGCGCCTTGAGGGTATCGAGGCCGGAGAGCCCCTTCATATTGAGGTCGAGCAGGATCAGGTCCGGCTCGGACTCTTTGGCCAGCGCCACGGCATCTGTGCCGTTGGAGGCTTCACCGGTCACCTCCATGTTCTCTTCCAGAGCCAGCAACTGCACAATCCCTTTGCGCATGAGGGGATGGTCATCTACGACCAGAACTGTGTATTTCATCTCGTCCATCAGGCGTCTCTCGCTAGACTGGTGGGAAAGGTCAGATGCACGCAGGTGCCTTGTGGTTGCTGCTCGTTGATGGTCAGCAGACCGTGCAGTTTGCTGGCGCGCTCGTTCATGATGCTCAACCCGTAATGGTTGATCGCCGAGCTGGCGAGTCCGATCCCGACACCGTCATCTGAAATCTGAACCTCAATGTTACCACTGGCGAGGGTCTCACAGCTAACATCAATCACTTGCGCGTTGGCATGTTTGATGGCATTGAGCACTGCCTCACGGATCAGCTGCAAAATGTGGATATGCTGGCCCGCCTCCAGGTCGTTGTCGGCCAGTCCGTAATGGAACCGGATTTCGGCCTGGGTCTGAGGCTGCAGTTGATCAAGCATGACGCGGATCGCTTCCCCCAGATTGGCATCGCCAATGGTGAGACGGAAGGTACCGAGCAGTTCGCGCAACTGGGTATAGGCATTGCTAAGCCCCTCGTCGATCTGCTGCATCGCCTCCTGCGCCTTGTCATGCTGCCCCTTGGCGTAAGAGCGCTTGAGCAGGGTGGACTGGATCTTGAGATAGGAGAGGGCCTGCGCCAGCGAGTCGTGCAGCTCCCGGGCGATCACCGCCCGCTCCTCCATCAGCAGCAGTCGCTGCTGTTGCAGCAGGGTCTGGTCTTTGTGCAGCACCTGAGCCAGCAGCATGGTGAAGTTCTTGATCAACCGCTCATCGATGGGGTGCTGGCTGATGATGTCGAGGCGGCCGAACTCCTGCTCATCCATCTGCAGATAGAAGCTGGCGACCGCATCGAGATCGCCGGGCCAGCCGGTGCGCCCCGAGATGTAGACCGGCATGGCGTTGTGCTCGAAGCGGGTCAGCCGGATATGGTCGATATGCTGGTGGGCGGCGGCGCGGTCCAGCAGTTTGATGAGGGTACGGGTACTGAGCGGGGCGGCGTGCAGCTTCTGGGCGGTCGAGTAGAGAAACGAGAGGGTGTCGTTGGCCTGTTGCAGCTTGGCGGTTTTCTCTTCCACCTTGTTTTCCAGCTCCCGATAGAGCTTGCCCAGCTCGTCGGCCATGGTGACGAAGGCGCGCGACAGCTCCCCCAGCTCATTTTCGCCGTGGGCGGGCAGCTTAAGATCGAAATCCTGCCGCTGGATCTGGCGGGCGCAGTAGACCAGCTGGTTGAGGGGGGCGACCACCTGCTGGCGGGTGAAGCGCACCGTGAACCAGGCGATGGTGATGATGGCCAGCAGGCCGAGCCCCTCCGCCAGTGCCAGCATCCGCACCTTGAATTCCACGTGGTACTGCATCTGATTGACGAAATTGTCGATGGCCGCCACAAACTGCTCGGTGTTATCGGTGTACCGTCTGGGGGTGCGATCCTCGATGTGCTGGCGCATCACCTGCCACTGGCCGAGCACCTCGCCATAGGTGCGACGCAGGGAGGCAGGAGTGATCCAGCGCTGGGTCTCCTGCAGCTCTTCGGCGTGCAGGGTCTCTTCAAACTGGGAGAGGCGCCCCAGCACGCTGTCGCCCCGCTCGATTTCGTAGGCCATCCGGTAGGCCTGCATCCGCAGCGAACCGGAGAGGTTGATCGCCTTGGCATCGGGTACCGAGTAGAAGAGGGTGACCATGGCGACCAGCGCGATCAGGCTGGCCATGAAGAGGATCAACACCATGGCGCGGCCAATGGCACTGCTGACCGAATGGACCCTGAACCGTTTTCCCATACTGATGCGCACCTCTGAATAGTGATAAGGACCCCGCAAGATGCGTGGGAGTGTACTCCAACTTGTGTTAGCATCGAAAAACTAGATGAACTCCGAGCGGTTTTGCCTAAGTCCTAGCGATAGGGGGAAACCAGCCGTCAGCCGACGTTCGAGCTGTAAGGGTCAGGAAAGAAATGCCCTGGCCTCCCGTATTTGGAAAGGTGTTTATGTTGCCACTTGAAGATGGTTTTTCCCGTCGTTTTTACTATTTGCGTCTGTCAGTGACCGATGTGTGCAATTTCCGTTGCACCTATTGCCTGCCTGACGGCTATCGCCCCCCCGAAGGTCACAAAGCGGGGCGTCAACCCTTTCTCTCGATTGACGAGATCCGCCGCGTGGTCAGCGGTTTTGCCGCCATGGGCACCCGCAAGGTGCGCATCACGGGGGGCGAGCCCTCCCTGCGCCGCGATTTCACCGAGATCGTCAAGGTGATTGCCACCACCCCGGGTATCGAGAAGGTCGCCATGACCACCAACGGCTATCGCCTCAAGGAGCGGGCTCAGGAGTGGTTTGATGCCGGACTCAACGCGCTGAATGTCAGTGTCGACAGTCTCGACCCGCGCCAGTTTCACCAGATCACCGGTGAGAACAAGCTGGCCGAGGTGATGGAGGGGATCGAAGCAGCACTGGCCGCCGGTTTCAAATCGGTGAAGATCAATGCGGTGCTGCTCAAGGGGCTCAACGACTACCAGCTCGATGCCTTTCTGGGCTGGATCAGGCACAAGCCCATCGAGCTGCGCTTTATCGAGCTGATGCAGACCGGCGAGATGGATACCCTGTTTCGTGACCACCATGTCAGCGGCGAGCAGATCAAACAGCGCTTGCTGGAGAGCGGCTGGGTGCAGCAGTTGCGGGGCACGGATGACGGTCCGGCGCAGGTCTTTATGCACCCCGATTCGCAAGGTGGGGTGGGGCTCATCATGCCCTACAGCAAGGATTTCTGTGCCGGTTGCAACCGGCTGCGGGTCTCCTCGCTGGGGAAGCTGCATCTGTGCCTGTTTGGCGACAACGGCATCGACCTGCGGGATCTGCTCGGCGCAGATGGGCAATCTGATGAGCTGCAACAGCGCATTCGCGCGGCACTGGCGGGCAAGAGTGCCACCCATCGTCTCCATGAGGGCAATGCCGGCATCACCCCTCATCTCGCCTCGATCGGCGGATAACCGCAAAAAATCGCCAACGATTAAATAGCAATCCTCACATGGAGGTATTTTAACCGATACCTCCATTTTTATTGCGCTGCAAGGCTTTGATCTGGCGCAAGAATCCCCCCTGTTTATCTCCCTGGTGGTATATCCCTTACCTTGTCAGGGCCGCAATATACACCCACTCTTATAATTGGTATCAAGAATGCCAATCATGGACTCGCACTGTCCCCTTTTTCACCAGAACAGGAGTCAACATGCCGGATGAGATCGATCTTGCCCGCCGCGGCCTGTTCCGGGGGCGGCTGAGAACTGCCGAACCGCCGGTGCAGTTGCCCTGGTCAGTCAACTGGTCGGCATTTGTCGCCGACTGCACCCGCTGCGGGGACTGTCTGGCGGCCTGTCCGGAGCAGATCCTGGTGAATGGCGAGGGCGGTTTTCCGGTGGTCGATTTCCAGCGTGGCGAATGCACCTTCTGCACCGAGTGCGTCACGGTCTGCAAGGCGCCGCTGTTTCGCCCGACCAGCGAGTCCCCCTGGCACTACAAGGCCCATATCGAGGCCAACTGTCTGGCCAATGGTCAGGTGTTCTGCCAGCGCTGTCAGGACAGCTGCGAGCCCAATGCCATTCGTTTTATTCCGGTGCTGGGGCGTGTGCCCACCCCGACGGTCGAGCCGGATCGCTGTAATGGCTGCGGCGCCTGTGTGCAGGATTGTCCGGTTGGCAGCATCAAGGTCGACGGGCGAGCCGCCCCATCCGGTGGTGCGAGCCAGCCCACCCTCAAGCAGGAGTCAGAATGAGTCAGAAGCCGTGTGACACAGAAGCCACAATGGATCAGGAGTTCCATGTATCGAGTCTGGTGGTGCTGACCCAGCCCCCTTTGCGCCATCAGCTCGCCGAGCAGATTGGCGCCCTTGAAGGGGCCGAGATCCACGCCGTCAGTGACGAGGGCAAGCTGGTCGTGACCCTGGAAGGTCCGAGCCAGCGGCCGATCATGGCGGCCATTGATGCGATACAGGCGATGCCGGGTGTGCTCTCTGCCGCCCTGATTTACCACCAGTTCGATGAACTGGGCGGTCACTGAAAAGAGTGATGGGATGCCGGGCGTGCCCTCTGCCGCTGATGGCTGGCTCCCGTTCGACAGATTCGACAACTATTACGCGATAAGCAATGTGAGGATATGCCATGAAGCTGAGTCGACGCGACTTTATGAAGGCCAACGCGGTGGCAGCTGCCGCTGCCGTGGCCGGTGTCAGTGCCCCCACGCTGGCAGCCAATCTCATCACCAGTACCGACAAGACGGCCATCCATTGGGATAAGGCTCCCTGCCGCTTCTGCGGTACCGGCTGCTCCGTGCTGGTGGGCTCTCAGGATGGTCGGGTCGTGGCGACTCAGGGCGACCCCGATGCACCGGTCAACCGTGGCCTCAACTGCATCAAGGGCTACTTCCTCTCCAAGATCATGTACGGCCAGGATCGCCTGACCCAGCCGATGCTGCGGATGAAGAACGGCCAGTTCGACAAGGATGGCGACTTCGCCCCCATCAGCTGGGATCAGGCGTTCGACATCATGGCCGAGAAGTTCAAGGCGACCCTGAAAGAGAAGGGGCCGACCGCCGTCGGCATGTTCGGCTCCGGCCAGTGGACCGTCTGGGAAGGCTATGCCGCCGCCAAGCTGATGAAGGCCGGTTTCCGCTCCAACAACATTGACCCCAATGCCCGTCACTGCATGGCCTCTGCGGTCGTCGGCTTCATGCGTACCTTCGGCATGGACGAACCGATGGGCTGCTACGACGATATCGAGCAGGCCGATGCGTTCGTGCTGTGGGGCTCCAACATGGCCGAGATGCACCCCATCCTCTGGTCGCGGATGTCCGATCGCCGTCTCTCCAACCCGGATGTGCAGGTGCACGTGCTCTCGACCTTCGAGCACCGCAGCTTCGAGCTGGCGGACAACGGCATGGTGTTCACCCCGCAGACCGATCTGGCGATCCTCAACTATGTCGCCAACTACATCATCCAGAACGACAAGGTGAACTGGGACTTCGTCAACAAGCACACCGTGTTCAAGAAGGGGGCCACCGACATCGGTTACGGCCTGCGCCCGACCGATCCGCTGCAGCAGAAAGCGAAGAACCCGGACAGCGGCGATGCCACTCCGATGACCTTCGAGGAGTTTGCCAAGTTCGTGGCGGATTACGATGTGGAGTCGGTCTCCAAGCTCTCCGGCGTCTCCAAAGAGAAGCTGGAAAAGCTGGCCAAGCTCTATGCCGATCCGAGCAAGAAGGTGGTCTCTTACTGGACCATGGGCTTCAACCAGCATACCCGTGGCGTCTGGGCCAACAACCTCTGCTACAACATCCACCTGCTGACCGGCAAGATCTCCGAGCCGGGTAATGGTCCTTTCTCACTGACCGGCCAGCCCTCTGCCTGTGGCACCGCGCGTGAAGTGGGTACCTTTGCCCACCGTCTGCCTGCCGACATGGTGGTGACCGAGCCCAAGCACCGCGCCATTGCCGAGCAGATCTGGAAACTGCCGGAGGGGACCATTCCCGACAAGGTGGGTTTCCACGCCGTGCTGCAGGATCGCATGCTCAAAGATGGCAAGCTCAACGCCTACTGGGTGATGTGCAACAACAACATGCAGGCCGGCCCCAACATGAATACCGATCGCCTGCCTGGCTATCGCGATCCGCGCAACTTCATCGTGGTCTCCGACCCGTACCCGACCGTCACTGCCCAGGCCGCTGACCTCATCCTGCCCACCGCCATGTGGGTGGAGAAAGAGGGGGCCTACGGCAACGCCGAGCGCCGCACCCAGTTCTGGCACCAGCAGGTGAAAGCGCCGGAAGGGGCCAAGTCCGACTTGTGGCAGCTGATGGAGTTCTCCAAGCGCTTCAAGGTTGAGGAAGTGTGGCCGGCTGAGCTGATTGCCAAGATGCCGGAAGTGAAGGGCAAAACCCTGTTCGACGTGCTCTATGCCAACGGTCAGGTCAACCAGTTCCCGAAAGAGCAGAGCAAGGGGATGCTGAACGACGAAGCCGAGCACTTCGGGTTCTACGTCCAGAAGGGCTTGTTCGAGGAGTACGCCACCTTCGGTCGTGGCCACGGTCACGATCTGGCGCCGTTCGATCAGTACCACGAAGCCCGTGGTCTGCGTTGGCCTGTGGTAGATGGCAAAGAGACCCTGTGGCGCTATCGCGAAGGGTTCGACCCCTATGTGAAAGCGGGCGAGGGAGTGCGCTTCTATGGCAAGCCCGATGGCAAGGCGGTCATCTTCGCCCTGCCGTTCGAGCCCGCCGCCGAGTCGCCGGATAAAGAGTACGATCTGTGGCTCTCCACCGGTCGCGTGCTGGAGCACTGGCACACCGGCACCATGACCCGTCGGGTGCCCGAGCTCTATCGCGCCTTCCCGGATGCGGTGCTCTTCATGCACCCGGACGATGCCAAGGCTCGCGGCGTGCGCCGTGGTGAAGAGGTGATCGTCTCCTCCCGCCGTGGCGAGGTGAAGACCCGTGTCGAGACCCGTGGTCGCAACCGTCCGCCGAAAGGACTGGTCTTCATGCCCTTCTTTGATGCGAGCCAGCTGGTCAACAAGCTGACCCTGGACGCCACCGATCCGCTCTCGAAAGAGACCGATTACAAGAAGTGCGCCGTCAAGGTGATGAAGGCTTAAGGCGGGGGAGTGCGAGATGAGTCGTAGTCGTCGCCAGTTTCTGGCCGACATGGCCAAGGGGGCCTGCGGTGTGGGCCTGCTTGGCGTGGGGCTCGGTGGCGTGGCCCGCCAGCAGGCACAAGCCGTGCCTGCCCAGGCGCTGCGTCCGCCCGCAGCTCTCGATGAAGCAGAGTTCCTCAGCGCCTGCGTGCGTTGCGGGCTCTGCGTCGAGGCGTGCCCCTACGACACCCTCAAGCTCGCCCGGCTGTTTGACCCTGTGACCACCGGCACCCCCTATTTCAAGGCGCGTGCCGTGCCCTGCGAGATGTGTGATGACATCCCTTGCGTGGTGGCCTGCCCGAGCGGGGCGCTGGATCAGCAGATGACCGACATCGATCAGGCCCGGATGGGGGTGGCAGTGCTCATCGATCACGAGACCTGCCTCAACTATCTGGGGCTGCGCTGCGATGTCTGTTATCGGGTCTGCCCGCTGATTGACAAGGCGATCACTCTTGAGCTGCAGCATAACCAGCGTACCGGCAAACACGCCATGTTCCTGCCCACGGTACACAGCGATGTCTGTACCGGCTGTGGCAAGTGCGAGCATGCCTGCGTGCTGGAGGAAGCGGCCATCAAGGTGGTGCCACGCCAGCTCGCCAAAGGTGAGCTGGGTCATCACTACCGGCTCGGCTGGGAAGAGAAGGCCAAGGCGGGGAACAAGTCGCTCATCGGCGACAGGCTCACCCTGCCCACCCGCAAACCGGAGGGGTTATGAGTCGTTATCCGGGGGAAGAGGCTCGCATCAAGCTGGGGTGGTGGCGTTCCCACCGCTTCCTGTTGCTGCGTCGGCTGAGTCAGTTCAGCGTGCTCGGGCTGTTTTTGCTGGGGCCGCTGGCGGGCATCTGGATCCTCAAGGGCAACCTCTCCAGCTCGCTGTTGCTGGAGACGGTGCCGCTGACCGATCCCCTCACGCTGTTGCAGTCGCTGGCGGCGGGTCACTGGCCCATCACCACTCTCTGGCTGGGGGCTGCCATTGTGCTGGCCGGTTACTGGCTGGTCGGGGGGCGGGTGTTCTGCTCCTGGGTCTGTCCGGTCAACCTCATCACGGATGCGGCGGCCTGGCTCAGGGGGCGCCTTGGCCTCAAGGGCAATGGCCAGTTCAGCCGTGCGACCCGCTACTGGCTGCTGGCCATGGTGCTGGTGGTGCCAGCGGTGGTCGGGGTGATGGCGTGGGAGCTGGTCAATCCGGTGTCGCTCGCCATGCGCGGTCTGCTGTTTGGCATGGGGGCGGGCTGGGCCCTGCTTGCAGCGCTATTCCTGTTCGATCTCTTCGTGGTTGAGCGGGGCTGGTGCGGTCATCTCTGTCCGGTGGGGGCCTTCTATGCCCTGGTCAACCGGGTCGGATTTATCAAGATTTCTGCCAAGGGGCGCGAGCGGTGCAACAACTGCATGGATTGTTATGCGGTCTGCCCGGAGCGTCCCATCCTGCGCGGGCCTGTTCACGGTGCCAAGCGCGGTCACGGGCCCTTGATTGCGGCTCAGGAGTGTACCAACTGTGGCCGCTGCATCGATGTCTGCGCGGAACAAGTTTTTGAAATCACTGTAGGTTTTGCCGTCAAGGCAGAAAAAACGTCGGAGAACAAATAATGAAAAAGCTGATTGGAGCAATGCTGGCCTGCCTGATGGCGGGATCCTTGATGGCAGCGGCCCCCGAGATCACCAACAGTACCGGTGGCCTCAAGTCCGAGCGTGGCGCCACCGATCTGGTGACCGATGCCACCGCCGCGCCCCTGAAAAACTTCCGCAAGGATGGCGCGCCCTACGATCGCCAGTACATGCATCAGCCGCCGCTGATCCCCCACGACATTCGCAACTACGAGGTGGATACCAAGGTCAACAAGTGCCTGGCTTGCCACAGCTTCAAGAATGCCAGCGCCATGAAGGCCCCCAAGATCAGTCCGACTCACTTCGAGACCCGCGACGGCCTGACCCTGGGTGAAGTGTCGCCGCGTCGCTACTTCTGCCTGCAGTGCCATGTGCCGCAAGCGGATGCCAAGCCGCTGGTGGAAAATACCTTTAAACCGGTTGAAGCGCTGAACTGAGGAATCCATAGATGAAATTACCCGGCTTTATCCAGCGTCTGTGGACCACCTTCAAGTCACCATCGAAGGCGGCTCTCTGGGTCATCCTGCTGATGGGCTTCTTCGGTGGCGTGATTTTCTGGGGTGGCTTCAACACCGCCATGGAAGCATCCAACACCGAGGCCTTCTGCACCAGCTGTCACGAGATGAAGGACAACGTGTTCGAGGAGTACCGCGACACCATCCACTACGCCAACCGCTCCGGCGTGCGGGCCAGCTGCCCGGATTGCCACGTACCCCATGAGTGGACCTACAAGATCATCCGCAAGGTGCAGGCTTCCAAGGAGCTGTGGGGCATGATCACCGGCAAGGTGGATACCCGCGAGAAGTTCGAGTCGCACCGACGCGAGATGGCGGAGCGGGAGTGGCAGCGGATGAAAGAGACCGATTCGCGCGAGTGCCGCAACTGCCACAACTTCGAGTACATGGACTTCTCCCTGCAGGGGCAGCGTGCCGCCAAGATGCACTCTACCAATCTGGCCAGTGGTGAAAGTACCTGCATCGACTGTCACAAGGGGATAGCTCACCAGCTGCCCGACATGACCGGGGTGAAAGGGTTCTGATCCTGCGACGACAGGCCGGGTTTGCCCGGCCTGCGTTTTGTTCATATATGGGACAAGCATCAGATTTGTGTGTCTTTTAAATCCCATATCTCGTGAAACCTTTGATAGAATCAGCCCGCCGTCACACGCTTGAGCAAGTTGGTCACCCCTGTCTGCGTCAGTTTTTGCGCCCTGACAGCTGGCCTCTCATACCCCTTCTCTTCCTGCCTCGTTGACGGCCCATAGCCACAAGGAGCTGCCCGATGGGACAGAAACACAACGCATTTATTCCCCTCAAGATCGCCGTGCTGACGGTTTCCGACAGCCGCACTGCCGCCGATGACAGCTCGGGCGACTATCTGGTCTCGGCCCTTACCGACGCGGGCCATCAGCTGGCCGATCGGGCACTCTGCCCGGACAACCTGTTTCGTATCCGCGCGCGGGTGAGCGAGTGGATCGCCGATGAGGGGGTGCAGGTGGTACTGATTAACGGCGGTACCGGCTTCAATGAACAGAACCGGGTACCGGAAGCGGTCGGTGTGCTGTTCGAGCGCACCGTACAGGGTTTTGGCGAGATGTTCCGTCAGCTCTCTTTTGCCGAGATTAAAGGCTCCGCCATGCAGAGCCGTGCGCTGGCGGGACTCGCCAATCGCACCCTGATCTGCTGTCTGCCCGGCTCCACCGGCGCCTGTCAGCTGGGTTGGGAGCAACTGATCCGCGATCAGCTCGATGCCCGCACCAAGCCGTGCAACTTTGTCTCCCACCTCTGAGAGCAAACGATGAACCAGACCGATCCCAAGCAGACCCAGCCCAACCTGACGCATCTGAACCAGAGCGGCGAAGCCCATATGGTGGATGTGACCGACAAGCAGGTGACCGAGCGCGAAGCCCGTGCCGAGGCGTTTGTTGCCATGGCCCCCGAGACGCTGGCGCTGATCCTGAGCGGCCAGCACCACAAGGGGGACGTGTTCGCCACCGCCCGCATCGCCGGCATCATGGCCGCCAAGAAGACCTCCGATCTTATCCCCCTCTGCCATCCGCTGGCCTTGACCAAAGTCGAGGTGGAGATAGTGCCGCTGCCCGAGCAGCACAAGGTGCATATCCGCACCCTCTGCAAGCTCTCCGGCAAGACCGGGGTGGAGATGGAGGCGCTGACCGCCGCGTCGGTAGCGGCGCTGACCATCTACGACATGTGCAAGGCGGTGCAAAAGGACATGGTGATCGAACAGGTGCGGCTGGTAGAGAAAAAGGGCGGCAAGTCCGGCCATTTTCAGCTGGGGTCAAATAGCGGGGAGCAAGCATGATCAAGGTACTGTTTTTTGCGCAAGTAAGAGAGCTGGTGGCCTGCGATGAGCTGAGCCTGCCGTGCGACTACGCCACCGCCGAACAACTGCGCGCGGCGCTCTGTGAGCGCGGCGACAAGTGGGCGCTGGCGCTGGAAGCAGGCAAACTGCTGGTGGCGGTCAACCAGACCCTGGTGCCCCTCGATACCCCCATCAATGATGGCGATGAGGTGGCCTTCTTCCCACCGGTGACCGGAGGTTAAGGATGAGCGAGGCAACCATGACCGATCGCATTCTGGTGCAGCGGGAGGATTTCTCGCTGGCGGACGAATATGCCCGCCTCGCCACCCGCCCCGACAGTGGCGCCATCGTCACCTTCGTTGGCAAGGTGCGCGACTTCAATCAGGGGGAGGAGGTGAAGGGGCTGGCCCTCGAGCACTACCCCGGCATGACCGAGAAGGCGCTGGCCGATATCGTGCAGGAGGCCCGTCGCCGCTGGCCGCTGCAGGAGTGTACCCTCATTCATCGTATCGGCGAGTTGTGGCTTGGCGATCAGATCGTGCTGGTGGCGGTGAGCAGTGCCCACCGCGACGCCGCCTTTGACGCCTGTCACTTCATCATGGATTTCTTGAAAACCCGGGCGCCGTTCTGGAAAAAAGAGCTGACCGCCGAGGGTGTGCAACGCTGGGTCGAGGCCAAGGAGAGCGACAACGCCGCCGCTGCCCGCTGGCAAGCCTGACCTGTTCATCACGAGGGGCGCAGGTTCAACGGGAACCACGGCCCCGCCAAGGGGCGCGGATGTGCGGGCCCCATCAGGAGAAAGGGAATGAAACCGCTGTTATCTGTTGTCATCGCAGGCGTCTGCGCCGCCACCTTGCATACCGGTGCCGTGCAGGCCGATGAAGTGAAAGTGGCCGTGGCGGCCAACTTCAAGGGAACCATCGAGCGTATCGGCAAGGAGTTCACCGCCAAGACCGGCCACACCCTGGCCATCTCGTCTGCCGCCACCGGAGTGCTCTACACCCAGATCAGTCACGGCGCACCGTTCGATCTCTTCCTCTCCGCCGATGCGGCGACCCCCGAGAAGCTGGAAAAAGAGGGCAAGGGGAGCGATCGCTTCACCTACGCCATCGGCCAGCTGGGGCTGTGGAAGAAGGGGGGGCCGGCCCCTGACGAGGCGACCCTGCGCAGCTGGAAAGGCAACCTCGCCATCGCCAATGCCCGCACTGCACCCTATGGTGCTGCCGCCATGGCGACCCTCACCCATCTCAAGATCGATCCCAAGCAGTACCGGTTGCTGACCGGCGCCAACATCGGCCAGACCTGGCAATTTGTCGACACCGGCAATGCCGAGCTGGGCTTTGTCGCCTGGGCCAATCTGGTGGAAGCGGGCAAGACCGGCGAAGCCTGGGCGGTACCGGCTGACTTCTATCCCCCCATCGAGCAGCAGGGGCTGGTATTGAAGAAAGGCGCCGCGGTCGAGGCGCTGGTCGCCTGGCTCAAGGGGCCGGGTCAGGCGCAGATCAAGGCAGCGGGTTATGCCTTGCCCCAATAAGGGGATGGGCCTGATGCGATACCCTGAGTGGTCGGCCTTCGGGTCGGCCACTCTTTGCAATAAGGATGGATACCATGCCGTTGGGGGCATTTATCAACCGGGAGGTCGGCAATGAGTGAAGGGGATCTGCTGGCGGTCTGGCTCACCCTGAAGCTTGCGGCCTGCACCACAGCGATTTTGCTGTTGCTGGCACCGCCGCTGGCCTGGTGGCTGTCGCGCAGTCAGAACCGGCTGCGGCCGCTGGTGGAGGCGCTGGTGGCGCTGCCGCTGGTGCTGCCTCCCACGGTACTGGGTTTTTATCTGCTGCTCGCCTTCTCCCCCGAATATGGTTTCGGCGCCTGGTGGCGCGACACCTTTGGCGCCCCGCTCGCCTTCAGCTTTCTCGGCCTGCTGTTTGCCTCCATCCTCTATTCGCTGCCGTTCGTGGTGCAGCCGCTCACCTCCGCCTTCGTCAACATGGGCAACAAGGAGCTGGAAGCCGCTGCGACCCTGGGGCTCGGCCCGCTGGAGCGCTTCTTCCACATCATCTTGCCGATGACCCTGCCCAGCTTCGTGATGGCGGCGGCGCTGGGCTTTGCCCACACCCTGGGGGAGTTTGGCGTGGTGCTGATGATTGGCGGCAATATCCCCGGCGAGACCCAGGTGCTTTCGATTGCCCTGTTTGATCATGTGGAGGCGATGGATTACCAGAACGCCCATATTCTGGCGGGCGGCCTGATGGCCTTCTCGCTGGTGATGCTGGTGCTGGTCTACGGGGTGTTGCAGCGCCGACAGCGGAGAGTGTTTGGATGAACCAGCCCGCTACTATGCCGCCTGTGAACGTGCCGCACCGCCATGCCCTGAACCTCCATGCCCGGCGCGAGTTTGGCCCCTTTACCCTCGATTGCGCACTGACCCTCGAGCTGGGGGGGATCCTCGGCCTGTTCGGCCCCTCCGGCTGCGGCAAGAGCACCCTGCTGCGCATCATCGCCGGGCTCGATCGCCAAAGCGGGGATCGCTTGCGGTGGCGCGATCGGGAGTATGCTCAACTGCTGCCCGAAGCGCGCCGGATCGGACTGGTGTTTCAGGACTCGCGCCTCTTCCCCCATCTGACGGTGCTCGGCAATCTGCAACTGGCGGCCCGCAAGGGGCGAGGGCGCTGGCAGCCCGAAGCGCTGGCGGCTCGGCTCGGTTTTGCCGATCTGCTGGGGCAGCCTGCCCATGCCCTCTCTGGCGGTCAACGCCAGCGGGTAGCGCTGGGGCGGGCGCTGCTGGCCGAGCCTGATCTGCTGCTGCTCGATGAGCCTTTTTCTGCGCTCGATCGGCGCAGCCGCATCCATCAGGCCCATGTGCTCAAGGGGTTGCAGCAGGAGAGCGGCATCCCGATGATCTTCGTCAGCCACGCCATGGAGGAGGTGAGCCTGCTCTGCGATCAGCTGGTGCTGCTGGAAGGTGGCAGGGTGGAGGCGCAAGGCAGGCCGAGCGAGATTTTCGCCCGCACCGATCTCTCGCTCGCCAGCCGTGACGATGCCGGGGTGATGCTGGCGGCGACCCTCTCTCACTACGATGAAGAGGAGCAGATGGCGACCCTGCAGCTCGGTGAGCAGCAACTGCGGGTCACCATGACCCAGGTGCCGGATGAGAGCGGCCCCTTGCAGATCAAGGTGGCCGGGCGGGATGTGGTGATCGCCACAGCCCCCATCGAGCACTCCAGTCTCTCCAACTGTCTCGTCACCCGTCTGCTGGCGGTGCGCGAGGTGCGCCCCGGCCAGACCCTGTTGCAGTTGGCGCTGGGTGAGCAGATACTGCTGGCCCGGATCACCAGCCGCTCCGCCAGGCGGCTGGCGCTGGCGCCGGAGCAGCAGATCTACGCTTATATCAAGGCGGTGAGTCTGGTCAGCGAAGGCTGATTGGGCGCCGTGCTGATAACGTGGCAGGATGGCCACGGGCAACATAACAACAAGAGATGGTTCAGGTGATGAGTCGAGAGGCAATACACTGATGCGCCGCAATCAGGTGATGAAATTCAACGGTCTTGCCCTGCGCAGTGCGGGGGAGGGCCCCTTGCTGTTGCTGCTGCACGGGCTGGGCTCCTCCAGCCTCGACTGGCAGGCGCAGATCGAACGGTTTTCCGAACACTACCGGGTGGTGGCGCTGGACTTGCGCGGCCACGGCCAGAGCATGCAGGAGGGGCCGTTCGATGTGGCGACCCTGGCAGCCGATGTGGTGAACTGGCTCGACGAGCAGCCGGAGCCCGCTTGGGTTGTCGGATTGTCGCTGGGGGCCATGGTAGCGCTGGAGCTGGCGCTGCAACTGCCCCACAAGGTGCAGGGGCTGGTGCTGGTCAACGGTTTTAGCGAGTTTCTGCTGGAGAGCCCCAAAGAGCAGGAGCGTTACGCCCAGCGCCTCAAGTGGCTGCGCTGGTTTGGCATGCGCCCGCTCGCCTGGTGGCTGGGACGCGAGCTCTTCCCGGGCCCGGATCTGGCACAGGTGCGCCACACCTTCCGGCTGCGTTTCGTGCGCAATAAAAAGAAAACCTACAAGGCGCTGCTGGAGGCGCTACCCGGCTGGTCGGTACGCGCCCGGCTTGGCTCCATCTGGCAGCCGGTGGCCATCATCTCCACCAGTCACGACTACCTGCCGCTGGCCAAACGGGTAGAGCAGTTTGCCGCCCTGCCCAACGCCACCATCCACACCCCCAACGGCCACCACGCCTGGCCCGCGGAAGATCCCTCGGGCTTTAATCACCTGTTGCAACGGATCCTCACGACCCATTGAGGAAGGGGTTGTTAGGTGCAGGTACCAAAAAGCCGAACCACAGGGTTCGGCTTTTTTGATCCCGTTTGCGTCAAGGATGGGAGCAGACCGGGCAGTCGGGGCGCTTGGGCAGCTTCATCTCGCGGAAGGTGCCGCTCAGGCCGTCGATCATCAGCAGGCGGCCGCTGTAGCTTTTGCCCATGCCTGCCAAGAGCTTGATAGCTTCCAGTGCCTGCAGGCTGCCCACCAATCCCACCACGGGGGCGAGTACACCGGCTTCGACGCAGGTGAGGGCCTGCTCGCCAAACAGGGCGCTGAGGCAGGCGTAGCAGGGCTCATCTTCCTGCCAGGTGAAGCTGCAGAGCTGCCCCTCCAGCCGGATGGCGGCGCCACTGACCAGCGGCACCCTGTGCTGGCGTGCCTTTTGATTCAGCAGGTTGCGAATGGCCAGGTTGTCGGTGCAATCGAGCACCAGCTGATGCCGTGGCAGCAGGGTATCGAGTAGCGCTTCATAGGCCACGGCAGCGTGGGTCTCCACGTTGAGCCAGGGATTGAGGGCACGCAGCGACTGCGCTGCTGAGTCCACCTTGTAGTGACCGATGCGCTCATCGTTGTGCAGCACCTGACGCTGCAGGTTGGAGAGCTCCACCTTGTCGAAATCGACCAGGGTGAGCTGGCCAACCCCGGCCACCGCCAGATACTGGCTGGCGGCGCAACCAAGGCCACCGGCGCCGATCACCAGCACACGGGCCTGCTTGAGCGCCTCCTGTCCCTCGAAGTCGAAGGATTTGAGGATGATCTGGCGGTTGTAGCGCAGCAGTTCGGCGTCGCTCAGGATCTCGCTCACAGCAGCAATCCCCCGAATGGCTCCACGGTCACCGTCTCGCCCGCGGCGACGCGGCCCCGTTCCCGTTCAAGAACGATGTAGCAGTTGGCTCGCGACAGGGAGCTGAACACGGCGGAGTCCTGCGAGCCGGTGCTGCGCACCTCGAGGCCGTTTGGCCCCTGACTCATGATGCCGCGCTGGAAGTCGAGTCGGCCCGGGCTCTTTTTGAGTGGCTCGGCCGCAATGGCTTGCAGCTGGAGCGGGCGCTCGAAGTGCTGGCCCGCCAGCTTGGCCAGCGCCGGTTGCACCAGCTGATCGAAGGTGACCATGGCGGAGACGGGGTTGCCCGGCAGGCCGAAGAACCAGGCGCGGGGCAGACGGCCAAAGGCAAACGGCTTGCCCGGCTTGATGGCGAGCTTCCAGAAGCCAATCTCGCCGAGCTCGTCCAGCAGTTGTTTGGTGAAGTCCGCTTCCCCCACCGAGACGCCGCCGGTGGTGATGAGCACATCGGCCTCTTCATCGGCGCGGATAAAGGCGGCGCGTAGCTGGGCCGGATCGTCGGGGATGATGCCAAGGTCGAGGCAGTCGCAGCCCATGCGCGCCAGCATGGCCCGCACGCCGTAGCGGTTGGAGTCATAGATATCGCCGTGGGCGAGCGGGGTACCAACCTGTTTGAGCTCGTCGCCGGTGCTGAAGATGGCCACTTTCAGCGGGCGACGCACCGTGACGGTAGCCACGCCGAGGGAGGCCAGCAGTGGCATTTCGCGCGGGGTGAGGCGAGTACCGGCTGGCAGCACGCAGGCGCCCTTGCCGATATCGCTGCCGGCGCGGCGGATATTCTGGCCCGGTTCGGGTTGTGCCAGAAAAGTGATCCGATCGCCGTCGGCCTGCGTTTCTTCCTGCATCACCACCGCATCGGTGCCTGCGGGAACCGGGGCGCCGGTCATGATCCGCACGCAGTGGCCGGCGGGCCACTCGCCCTGATAGGGCTGACCGGCAAACGCCTTGCCCGCCATGATGAGCGGGGTGCCGCTGGCGAGATCCGCAAGGCGCACGGCGTAACCGTCCATAGCGGAGTTGTCGAAGGGGGGCACGGCGAGGGGAGAGGCGATGTCGCTGGCAAGAACCCGGCCAAGGGCCTCTGGCAGGGGCAGCTGCTCGCTATCGCAGCAGCAGGCGAGTTGTTCCAGCATCCCTTGCAGGGCATCGCTTAAGGGGAGTAGTCCGCTGGTATCAAATCCCATCGTCATGACCTCTTTCTATGATTGAAGGCGGGATTATCACAAAAATCCCCGGGGATGGGCAGGTTATCTCAAGGGAATCTCGGGGTAATCGGCGCTGAAACGGGGTGAGATGGCCATAAAGTATGAGGTGACGCACAAGTTGACTTGAATCTTGGCGGCAATGGCCGTTTACTATGCCGCCATAACAGATGGCCGTTACATCCCGAGTGGCGACCATTACAGCGATACCGTCGGCCCTGTACGCCGCCATAACATAAGGGGTTGCTCCTTGAGCTGCCCTCACAGTCCCTGAGCGTGGGAGAGAAGATAATGACAACCTTAAGTCCGGAAGCCTTGCTGGTCAGGGCTGCCCTCGAAGCCCAGGGACTGGAAACCCCCCTGGTCATCAACGAGCTGAACAGCCAGCAGAAGCGGGAGAAGATCGAAGGCCATATGCGCTCCATCATGGAGACGCTGGGGCTGGATCTGACCGATGACAGTCTGGCCGAGACGCCGCATCGCATCGCCAAGATGTACGTCAACGAGATCTTCTCCGGCCTCGATTATTCCACCTTCCCCAAGGTGACGGTGATCGAGAACAAGATGCAGGTGGACGAGATGATCATGGTGCGGGACATCAGCCTCACCAGCACCTGCGAGCACCACTTCGTCACCATCGACGGCATGGCCCATGTGGCCTATATCCCTCGCGGCAAGGTGATTGGCCTGTCGAAGATCAACCGCATCGTGCAGTTCTTTGCCCGCCGTCCCCAGGTGCAGGAGCGGCTGACCCAGCAGATCCTGCTGGCGCTGCAGACCCTGCTCGGCACCAAGGATGTGGCCATCAGCATCAAGGCGACCCACTACTGCGTCAAGGCGCGCGGAGTGATGGATTCCACTTCCTATACCACCACCACCTCCCTCGGCGGGGTGTTCAAGACCCAGCCCGATACCCGGGCCGAATTTCTGGGCGGCCTGCGCGGATAAGATGGCGGTTGTTTTGTAACCGCCACGCTGAATAAACGAGACGCCAGCAGCCATTGCTGGCGTTTTTCATTGGTCCCGGATGAGAGTGGCGGCCTGCAACGGCTTGACCCGCGCGGCTTGCCTTATGCAAACGTTATGCATTTTTTCGATTTATTCATCTGAGCGGTATATTTAATCGAGTACGATAAATCCCTCGTTTTCACCTTACAAAAAGTAACCGGACAGACTCTTTCCGAACCATCACAATCCGGTTACTCTAGCGCCCCCTCACGGCTCTCGCTGCCGCTCATGGAATTCAGAGATATTCATCAAGGTTGGATGGTGCGCCACTGAACAGGTGGCCAGATAGTTCATGCCAGGAGGGCGTGAACCGGACGAGTGCTACGAATTTAACGACCACCAGGATATCCCATGAATACCAGTACCATGACCATAGGTAAAAAACTCACCGCCGGCTTTGCCGTGCTCGGTTTGATGGTCGCCTTTATCGGCGGTTTTTCCCTTGTCCAGTTTGGCAACATGAATGATGTTGCCATCCGGTTTACCGACAGCATCTTGCCAGCGGTCAATCGCACCAGCGCGATCGGGGATTCTCTCGGTGAGTTGCGTCGTTATGAGCTGGGTTATTTCGTGGTGGCTGCCGAGCCGCTGAAAAGGGCTGAATATCGGAATATTGCCAGTCAACAGCTTAACTCGATCGCGCAGCAGCTGATTGCCCATGACAAGACGATCTGGCCTGAGGATGTGGCGGAGCGCCGTACCTTCGATACGGTGAAATCTGACTGGGATCGTTACGTCGCCCTGCACCAGCGAGTCAAACAGCTGCAAGACAGCGATCAGCTTGCCGAAGCCCAACGCATCTTCCTTGAGGAGGGGGTTCCCCTTTACACCGCGCTGAGCAAGTCAGTGGCCTCCCTTATCCAGATTAACCATGGTTATGCGTCTGAATCCCGCAGCGACATTGTCGACTCTTATCAATCCGCCAATCTGAGTGTCACCATCGCGCTGGTGATCGGTTTGATCCTTGTGGTGGTGCTCTCCGTGGTACTGACCCGCCAGATCCGCGACCCGCTGATCATGCTGGCCCGTCAGGCCCAGCGTATTGCCAATGGCGATCTGGGTCAGGGCGAACTGCAGCAGTGGATCCGTGACAGCCGCTTCAACCGCGATGAACTGGGTCAGCTGGGCTCCGCCATCAACCGGATGCAGGGCTCCCTCTCCGATCTGGTGAGCGAGATCGCCGGCTCCGTGAGCCAACTCAGCAGCGCAGTGGAGGAGGTGAGCGCCATCTCCAGCCAGTCTGCCAGCGGCATGGCCATCCAGCAGAACGAAGTCTCCCAGGTGGCGACCGCCATGAACGAGATGCAGTCCACCGTCAACGAAGTGGCCCGCAACACCACGGATGCCATGAGCGCCGCCAAGGATGCCTCCCGCACCTCCGCTGCCGGCAGCGAAGTGGTACGCAGCTCCATTGCCAGCATCGAAGAGGTGTCGGTCAAGATTGAACAGGCGGGCACAGTGGTGCAGCAGCTGGAGGCCGACAGCGCCAACATCAGCGTGGTGCTGGATGTGATCCGCGATATCGCCGGTCAGACCAACCTGCTGGCCCTTAACGCCGCCATCGAAGCGGCCCGTGCCGGTGAGCAGGGTCGTGGTTTTGCGGTCGTTGCGGATGAAGTGCGTTCATTGGCCCAGCGTACCCAGGACTCCACCGCCGAGATCAGCAAGATGATCGAGCTGTTGCAGAGCCGCGCCGCCGAGGCGGGCAACGCCATGCAGCTGAGTCGTCACCAGATGCAGGAGAGTGTCGGTCTGGCACGGGATGCCGGTACCAGTATCGAGACCATCAACGGTGCCGTGGTGCGCATCACCGACATGAACACCCTGATCGCCACCGCCACCGAAGAGCAGAACGCGGTGACCGAAGAGCTCAACCGCAGCATCGTCAACATTCACAATGCCGCTGACGAGAATGCCCAGGGCGCTCATCAGATCGCCCAGGCTTGCGTCGAGCTGAGCAAGCTGGCCAACACCCTGCACCATATGACCCAGCGCTTCACCCTCTAAGGGTTGATGCATGGATAACAGAAGGCCCCGCCAATTGGCGGGGCCTTGTTGTTTCTGGCGTTGTGGAAGGGCTCAGCTCAGGCCGACTATCTCGCCGTTCTCATCGATATCGATATGGCGATAGGCAGGCAGACTGCCCAGCCCCGGCATGGTCATGATGGGGCCCGCCAGCGCATAGACGAACCCGGCACCGGCGCAGAGCTTCACCTCGTCGATGGGCACCTCGAAATCGGTCGGCACCCCTTTGAGGGCTGGGTCGTGGCTGATGGAGAGCGGCGTCTTGGCCACGCAGATGGGCAAGTGATCCCACCCTTCGGCGGAGAGCTGGGCCAGCTGCTGGCGCGCTCTGTCGGAGAGCTGCACTCCGCGGCCGCCGTAGCCGCACTCCACCAGGGTCGCCAGCTTGGCGTCGAGGCTCATCTCGTCGGGGTAGAGCAGTTTCACCTTGCCGGGTTGCTCGCAGGCGGCGACCACGGCGCGGGCCAGCTCGCTGGCACCGGCACCACCCTGGGTGAAGGCGTTGGAGATGGCCGCGCCACAGGCACCGGCTTGCTGCGCTTCATGGGCCAGCAGCGCCAGTTCGGCCTCGCTGTCGGTGGGGAAGCGGTTGATGGCGACCACCACCGGCACCCCGTAGCGGCGGGCGTTCCGGATATGCCAGGCGAGGTTGGCGCAGCCCTGCTTGAGGGTCGGCAGATCTTCCCCTTGCAGGCTGGCTGGCAGCGGCTGGCCCGGGCGGATATCGAGCAGGCCGCTGTTGGCCTTGAGGCCGCGCACCGTGGCCACCAGCACCACGCAGGCGGGGGTAATACCGGATTGGCGGCTCTTGATGTTGAAGAACTTCTCCAGCCCCATGTCGGAGCCAAAACCCGCCTCGGTCACCACATAGTCGGTCAGGCCAAGGGCGATGCGATCGGCGATCACCGAGGAGTTGCCGTGGGCGATGTTGGCAAAGGGGCCGGCGTGTACCAGCACCGGCGTCTGCTCGGTGGTCTGCATCAGGGTCGGTTGCAGCGCGTCTTTCAGCAGCACCGTCATGGCGCCTGCTACTTCCAACTGTTCGGCGGTAATGGGCTTGCCGTGAATATCGCGGGCCAGCTGGATGCGGCCGATGCGCTGGCGCAGGTCTTTCAGATCGCTCGCCAGCGCCAGAATGGCCATCAGCTCGGAGGCGGCGGTGATGACGAAGCGATCGCTGCGCTCCACACCATCGGCAGCGCCCCCCTGTCCAATCGTGAGGTGGCGCAGGGCGCGGTCATTCATGTCGAGGGTGCGCGGCCAGAGGATGTTATCGGCATCGATATCGAGCCGCGGCAGGCCGGTTTTGGCGGTGAACTCGGCACCCAGTTTCTGTTCGTGGAACAGGCGGGCATCGAGGGCTGCTGCCGCCAGATTGTGGGCCGCCGTCAGGGCGTGAAAATCGCCGGTGAGGTGGAGGTTCATCTCCTCCATCGGCACCACCTGGGCGTGGCCGCCACCGGCTGCGCCCCCCTTGACCCCGAATACCGGCCCGAGGCTCGGTTGGCGGATGGTTGCGATGCTGGGCTGGCCGATATGGTTGAGCCCCATGGAGAGGCCAAGGGTGGTCACCGTTTTCCCTTCACCGAGCGGGGTCGGGGTGATGGCGCTCACCAGTACCAGCTTGCCGCTCTGTGTGGGCTGAGACTTGAGCAGGTCGAGGCTGAGCTTGCCTTTGTAGTGGCCATGGGGGCTGAGCAGGTGCTGGGGGATGGCGAGGCGTTCGGCCAGCGCGTGGATTGAGAGACGGGGGGACTGGCGGGAGATCTCGATATCGCTTAGCATCAGCACCTCGTTGGCATATCGGGGTAAAATATGCGGCGCAGTCTAGTGGAATATAACGGGTAATCCAATGACGAAAACGATTTTATTTGGTGAGGGTGAGGTTCGTCAGAATCCTGTTCTGCTGGATCTCAACGAACTCTATCATCCCCCCAAGCAGCCGATGACGGCGCTGGGGATTGTCAGCGCGCTGGTGCCGTTGTTCGGTTTCGGCTGGCAGGCGATGACCCAGGACCCCGAAACCCAGCTGCGCCACGAGATCCGCAAACGGGTCAACAAGCACAAGACCGACGAGGCAAACCTCATTTTGATCCTGCAGCTGGCCGCCATGTTTGACTGCCCCGAGATTGAAGTGGCGCTCCCCTATGCCCTCAGTGAGCAGCAGTTGTCGGTTGTCCGCACCCGACTGCCACGCTGGCAGTTGCACCCCGAGCAGGAGCGTCTGCTAGCCAAGCTCACCCCTGTTGCCGCATCCACCACCGCACCCGACCAGCGTTAGGTTTCAAGCCGGACCAGCAGGCCGGACAGTCAGGCCGTATCCTCTGCTCTGGCAATCATCACGGCTTATCCCACTGTTGCGGGGCGAGATAGCGCTCCTGCACGAACTCGATAAAGCAGCGCACCTTGGCCGAGACGAAGCGGCGGTGCGGATAGACCGCATAAAGTCCCACATCTCCCTTGTCCCACTCCGGCAGCAGGCTGACCAGCTGCCCTGACCGCAGGGCCTCCCCCACGATAAAGGTGGGCTGCAATATGATGCCCTGATCATCACAAGCGGCGCGGGTCAGCGCCACCCCGTTGTTGGCCCGCAGCGGCCCCTGTGGCCGGATGCTCTGCTGCTCGCTTCCCCGTTTGAAGTGCCACTCCGGCTGGGTCAGGGTGTAGATCAGACAGTCGTGCTGCTTGAGATCCTCGGGTTTTTCCGGTCTGCCCTTGCGTGCCAGATAGGCGGGGCTGGCGCAAAGCTCGACCCGAATGGTGGCAAGCTGGCGCGCCACCAGCGAGGAGTCGCTGAGGTGGCCGATCCGCAGCGCCAGATCGAACCCCTCTTCCACCAGCGCTACCCGCCGGTCGCTGTACTCGATATCGAGCTTGAGATCGGGAAAGCGCTGGCGAAACAGCGGCAGGGCGGGGGAGAGGTGCAGATAGCCAAAATCCATCGGCACCGAGAGCTTGAGGGTGCCGTTCGGCTGCTGGTTGTGGTGGGTCAGCTGGCTGTGGGTCTCTTCCAGCTCCGCCAGCAGGGCGAGGGAGCGCTGGTAGTAGAACTGGCCCGCCTCGGTGGGATTGACCTGACGGGTGGTGCGCGACAGCAGCCGGGTGGCGAGGGACTCCTCCAGCTGCTGCATCAGTTTGGAGGCCATGGCGACCGAGATGCCGAGCTGGTTGGCGGCCTTGGTAAAGCTCTGGCACTCCACCACCTTGATAAAGGTGCGCATGGCGGCGATCTGGTCCATTTTCCATCCTCAGTAAATAATGAATTTAATAAATCACTGATTATTCATCTTCAGAACGAGGTTAGCATTTTAACCACTGATGTGAACCCCAAGATGAAGGAACGAACGGATGAAAATGACCAAGGCTCTGCTGGCCTCCTGCCTGTTTATGGCTACCCCTCTGATGGCGGCGGATTACGATGTGGATGCGGCGCACACCACGGTGCAGTTCAAGGTGGGTCACCTGGGCTTCTCCGAGCTGGTGGGTCGCTTCAACACCTTCAGCGGCACCTTCAGCATGGATGACGCCAACCCGGCGGCCGCCAAGGCGAGCTTTGAAGTGGATGCCGCCAGCGTCGACTCCAATCACGAGGCCCGCGACAAGCACCTGCGCAGCCCGGACTTCCTCGACGTGAAGCAGTATCCCAAGATGACCTTCGTCAGCTCCGCTTACGAGGGCACCAAGGATAAAGGCGTGCTGAAAGGGACCCTGACCCTGCACGGCGTCTCCAAGGAAGTGGCCTTCGATCTGGTCAAAATTGGCGAAGGCAAGGATCCCTGGGGCGGCTACCGCAGCGGCTTCAACGCCTCCACCACCATCAAGCGCAGTGACTTTGGCGTGAGCTACATGCTGCCCGGCATCCCGGACGAGATGAACATCAACCTGTTTGTCGAAGGCGTGCGCAAGTAATGGGCGCGGAACTTCTGCTGCAAACCCTGGCGGCTCCTCTGGGAGCCGCTTTGCTATCGTGGCGCTGGCCGCGACTGGGGTATCTGTGGGGCGCGCTGGCGCTCTGGCTGGTGGGATCCTGGCTCGGCGGCCTCTATGGCATGCCGGAAAAGGCGTGGCAGTGGCTGCCGCTGACCCTGCTGGTCCCCGCCATTGCGGCTCAGGTGAACGATCTGCGCGGTTCACTGCTGCTCTTTGCGGTGTTCAGTGCGCTGGTGTGGTGGCAGGGATTGGCCTCGGTACTGGCGAGCGAACCCGGGATCTGGCTGGCGCTGCTGCCCGCCATCCTCTGGTTTGGCTGGAGCACCTTGCGCGGTGACAGCCGCGAGGGGCTCGGGTTTGCCCTCGGCTTTATCTGGCTGGCGCTGGTGATCGGCATCGATGGCAGCCTGCTGATTGCCCAGCTGGCCGGTGCGCTGGCCGCTTTCGCCGGTTTTCGCGCCCTGCTTGCCACCTTTGTTGGCATCAAGGTAGCACCCGCCGGTCTGGCGCTGGCCCTCGCCTTCGTCCAGATGCTGGCCTGGCAATATGTGGAGGTGCCGCTGGTGGTGTTGCTGCCGGTCTGGTTGCTGCCGCTGCTGGAGTGGGTGTTGCGTGACAAACCCTGGCCAGTGCGTTGGGGTGGGCTGATCTTGCTCGCAGCGGCGGGAACCGGGCTCAGCCTGTGGTGGGTGTGGCCTGCTGCTTCTTTGTACTGATTTTTGCATGAAAAACAGGCAATTACAGTCATTTTTGCATACCCGCTCATACTCTTGGCAGATAATGATTGAGCCACCTATGTGTTTCAGATAAAAAGGTTTTTCATTTTATTTGGACACACACAGAACCCGGCCGCGCCGGGTTCTGTTTGCCTGCTTTGCGGCACATAAGGAGGCCACAGTTGCGCAGTCAAGGATCTGAGCATCTGTTTTTTCGCCATTTCACCGGACAGGGACGTATCGATGGTCTCTGCATTCTGCTGGTCACTCACCTGCTTCCCGATCGCCCCCGTTTTATCGACGCTCTCGGTCAGATTGGACGGATTGGCGCCATTTTGCCCAAACCGAAATCGGTACACGGTCCGACCCTGGAGTGGGTATCCCAGCACTATCCGGTGCTGCCCCTCAACCGGCGCTGGACCAATGAACCCGACAGCATCATCCAGCAGATTGCGCCGCTGGTGGCCCCCCACGAGCGGTTGCTGATCCTCGATATTGGCGGTTACTTTGCCAAAACCCAGGTGATCTTGAGTGAATACTTCGGCCCCCGTTTCCTCGGGGTGGTGGAGATGACCGAGAACGGCCATCAGCGCTATGAGCAGGAGGTGCTGGCGACCCCGGTGGTGTCGGTGGCACGCAGCCCCCTCAAGCAGGCCGAGGATATCCAGATTGGTTTGAGCGTGGTCTACTCCGCGGAGTCGCTGGCTCGTAACCTCAACCGTACTTTCAACGTCTGCGAAGCCGTGCTGTTTGGCTATGGCAAGGTGGGGCGCAGCATCGCCCGCGACCTGCGCTGTCGCAACCTCCATCTCGGGCTGGTGGAGACCGATGTGCTGCGACAGGTCGAAGCGCTCTCTCACGGTTTTCGCTTGATCACCAAGGCTGAAGCCTTGAGCCGCGCCGAGCTGGTGATCTGCTCTACCGGCAACGGCTCGCTGGACTTGGCGGATCTGCAGGCGCTGCGCCCCGGCACCATGGTGGCCTCGGTCACCTCGGCCGACGACGAGTTTGCCTTCTCGCTGGCCCAGTTGCCGTGGCCGAGCGAAGAGGTGTGCCCCCATGTGCTGGCCCTCAACCGGCCGGATGGTACCCAGATCTACCTGCTCAACCGGGGCGAGGCGGTCAACTTCGTCCATGGCGCCGTGATTGGCGAATATGTCTATCTGGTGCTGGCGGAGATCATGGAAGGGATCCGGATGCTGGCGGCAGGCCCTCTTGCTCCCGGCCTGTTCGAGCTGCCAGAATCGGCGATGCGTACCATTGCCCGCCATTGGCTGGCCGATTTTCATGGGGTTGATCAGCACTGATTTGACCAAACCGGGATCGGCCATTGGGCGGCAGTACGCCACTTCCCGCCATTGTCGCTTTTTTATGGAGTCACTCATGACCGAGTCTGAAACCCTGATCAGCAAACCCCGCATCGAAATCCGCTACTGCACCCTCTGTCGCTGGATGCTGCGCGCCGCCTGGCTGGCGCAGGAGCTGCTATCCACCTTCGACAGCGATCTGGGGGAGGTGGCGCTGGTGCCGGCCAGCAAGGGGGAGTTCCGCATTCTGGTGAGCGGGGTGCAGGTGTGGGATCGGGTGGTCGATGACGGCTTCCCCGAGGCCAAGGAGATCAAGCAGCGGGTGCGTGACGTCATCGCCCCTGAGCGGGATCTCGGCCACTCGGATCGCAAGGCGGCCGAGTAACGCCAGATGGGCCGAGCGCCTCGAAAAGGTGCTGAGCATGAGAGCGAAAGGAGAGGGAGGCGATGGCCTCTCTCTCCTTTTTTGCCTTTGGCTGTTTGCCTGGCTCCAGCAGGGTTATAAGCGCGGCTCGGCCAGATGACTGCCGATATAGCGGGCCCGCTTGTGGGACTTGATGCGGCTCACATCGACCCACACCAGCCCGTCGATGCAGTGGTTGAAGTCGGGGTCGATGCCAAAATCCATGAACTGCACCCCGCCCGGCTCGCACAGCTCGGAATACTGCTTGTAGAGGGTAGGGATGGCGCAGCCCAGATTGTCGAGACGGGCCTTGAGTGCTTTGAGATCGGCGCCGTAATCCACCCCCTCGAACAGAGGTTGCGTCTCGGGGTAGGGACGGCGGGAGGGGGCCAGCGCCAGCTCGGGGGCAAAGTGCTGGCGGTAGAAGCTCACCAGCAGATCCTTGGCCGCCGGCGGCAGGCTGCCGGAGAGCGACACCGGGCCAAACAGGTAGCGGTAGCGGGGATAGCGGGCCAGATAGGCACCGATGCCGAACCAGAGATAATCGAGCCCCCGCTTGCCCCAGTAGGCGGGCTGGATAAAGCTGCGGCCAAGCTCGATGGCCTGCTCCAGCCGGGGCAGCAGCTTATCCTCAAAGCCGAACAGGGTGTGGCTGTAGAGGCCATCCTTCCCCTTGCTGGCCAGCAGCTCCGCCACCGGGGCGAACCGGTAGGCGCCGATAATGTCGAGTCGGGCCGGATCCCAGAGGATCAGGTGGTGATAGTCGTTGTCAAAGCCATCGAGATCCCGCCGCTTGCCGGATCCTTCCCCCACTGCGCGAAAGGCGATCTCCCGCAGTCGCCCCAGCTCGCGCAGGATCACCGAGTGGCTCAGTTCGTGGCGGCGGTAGAGGTAGATCCCCTGACCATCCGGGGTGGTGCCGAGCTGTTCGCAGCTTTCGATGGCCTGTTTGAGTTGGCGGCGATCCTCCGGCAGGGCGATGGGGGCCTCGGTCTGCAGCCGTCCCGCCTTGCCACGGCCAATCCGGTAGAGGTGGTTGCGCACCAGCCGCGCCGCCGTCTTGGCGGGTAGATCCTGAAAACTGCCGAGTGGAATGCGCGCTCCTATGGTCACCGGCAGGGTCTGCCCCTGCTGGCGAAACAGCTGGCGTACCAGCAACAGGGCGGAGGCGGGCTTGTTGAGCCAGGAGGCGAGATAGAACCAGAGGCTGTTGCGCCCTCCCAGATGGATGGGCACCAGCGGGGTGCGGGTGCGCTGGGCCAGCTTGATAAAGCCTGCCTGCCAGGGGCCATCTTTCACCCCCTTGAGGCCAAGCCGCGAGACTTCACCTGCGGGGAAGATCACCAGCGCCCCTTCATGGGCGAGGTGTTCGTTCATGGCGAGGATGGCCTGTCGATCGGTCTTGCCCTCCATATTGTCCACCGGCAATAGCAAAGGGCGCAGCGGCGCGAGCTGGGCCAGCAGCTGGTTGGCGACGATCTTCACATCGGGGCGGATGCGACCGAGCAGTTGCAGCAGCGCCAGTCCATCCAGCGAGCCGATGGGGTGGTTGGCGACAAGAATGACCCGGCCGCTGGCGGGAATATGCTCCAGCTGCGCCTCGCTGACCCGATAGTCGAAATCGAGCTGGGTCAGCGCCTGCTCGACAAAGTCGAGGCCGCGCAGGTGCGGGTAGCGGGCGGCAAAGTCGGCAAAGGCACGTTCGTTGAGCAGCCAGCCCAGCAGCCGCTTTAACAGCGGGGTGAGCAGGGGGTAGCCAAGCAGGCGGGGGAAGTGCTGGGTCAGCAGGGTATCGATAGTGAACATCTGGAGGGCTCCGGCGATCCGTTGCTCCCAGCATGATGTGACACTGTTCCCGCGACATGTCAGCGGGATGACAGTTTGATGGCAGTGGCAGCCAGTTGCTCCTGAGCGACCCTCCCCGGTTTCCCTTTGTTGATGGGTGATGGCCAGATAGCAAGGGGGGAGCCGGTAAACCGGCTCCCCCCTTTTGCCCTGGTAATGACAGCTACCGATTAACCGCGCCAGGCTGCGGTGAGGCGCACCAGCTCCACCAGGGTGGCGACCGATTTCTCCATGGATTGCAGCGGGATGAACTCGTGCTTGCCGTGGAAGTTGTGGCCACCGGTGAAGAGGTTGGGGCAGGGCAGACCCATAAAGGAGAGGCGGGCGCCATCGGTACCGCCGCGAATGGGCTTGATCTTCGGCACCACGTCGGCGGCCTCCATGGCGGCCTTGGCCAGCTCGACGATATGCATGTGCGGCTCGATCTGGCTGCGCATGTTGCGATAGCTGTCGGTCAGGGTCAGCTCGATGCGGGCCTTGGGATACTCGGCCTGCAGGGCGGCCACCCGGCTCTGCATCTCGGCCTTGCGTGCGGCGAAGTGCTCGTCGTCGAAGTCACGGATGATGTAGTGCAGGGTGCTCTCCTCCACGGTGCCGCTCATCTGGGCCAGATGGAAGAAGCCCTCATACCCGTCGGTGCACTCCGGGGTCTGCTCGGCAGGCATGGCGGCGTGGAAGCGGGCGGCCAGGGTCTGGCTGTTGATCATGCTCCCCTTGGCGGTGCCGGGGTGGACGTTATTGCCGATAAAACGCACCGTGGCGCTGGCGGCGTTGAAGTTTTCATACTCCAGCTCGCCCAGTTCGCCGCCATCCACGGTATAGGCCCACTTGGCCGGGAATCTCTCCAGCGGGAACAGGTTGGCGCCACGGCCAATCTCTTCATCCGGGGTAAAGCCGACCCAGATATCGCCGCGCGGGATCTCGGGGTGGGCCTGCAGGTGGTCGATGGCAGTGAGGATCTCGGCGATACCCGCCTTGTCGTCGGCGCCAAGCAAGGTGGTGCCGTCGGTGGTGATGAGATCCTGACCCAGATAGTTTTTCAGGAAGCGGTAGTCACGGATGGCGAGCACCTCGTCACCCTTGCCAAGGCAGATGTCGCCGCCCTGATAGTTTTCGATGATTTGCGGTACTACGTGCTCCGCCTCGTAGTCGGCGGTGTCCATGTGGGCAATCAGGCCGATAGCGGGGGCGTCCGGCTGGTTGCCCGGCAGGCAGCCGGTGAGGTAGCCGTGCTCATCCAGGGTGACCTGGGTCAGCCCCAGCGCCTTCATCTCTTCTTGCAGGGCACGGGCAAAGATCAGCTGGCCTTCGCTGCTGGGGCAGGCTGGATTGGTCTCATCGGAGCGGGTATGAAAAGTTACGTAACGCAGAAAACGCTCAAGCAGGGTATCCATTAGTCAGCCTCTAACCGATTGTGAGCGGTCATTGTGGCCAATCCGTGCGGGGCACTCATTGCGTCAGCGCAGGTTTTTCCCATTTTTTGACGCAAGGGAAGAGCGGCGAATGTGCGGCGCGCGGGGCAACGTCCGGGAGGGAGATCGCATAAATGTGGCATTTATTGCGATATTTAGGCGCTGGCGGTGGCGGCCAAATTCCCCTCAGCGACCGCACAGCAAGGCGTCAGCCCAATCATGGCGTTTTCACACACTTTTCAAGGGGAAACCGGGCTGTCGCATAACCTGCGCCATCCCAGAGCCCGCCTGCCCGCCAGCAAGATTTGATCGACTTATTAAAAGGGGATTTTGAACACTATTTTTTATTGTCACTGCCCGCGGTAAGTGTGTACACTCCGCGCCGATCCAAGGGCAACCCTGAAGCAGGCAGAGCCGCCAGAAACCCGACCGATCATACGCCTATAGGGCGAGGCACGCAGAAACGACAGACACTGCTGGGGAATGGTTTCTTTAATACCGGTTAGGCTCCGGTATCAGGGAGAACAACAGACTCTCATCCTTCATTTGACCGAGTGGGCCACCGGCTCATCATCTTCCCTTGTCATGGGCGGTCACTGACGGTGAGGTGGGCTGTGGTTGTTGTCGTCTATCAACACGCATGCGTGCTGGCGCCTTCGCTTCTCTTCCTTGGAACCCTCTCCTTCTGTCGGGATCGCTGCCGAATGATGAACTGACGGCGTGGCTGATGTCGTCTGTCATCAAAGTACCGCGGCGCTACGGCATAGTGGCACCGCATACCGTTGAGCTTGATGTAAAGCCACCAGCCCCACATCAAGACTCGTTACTTCCCCAAGATCCACCAGGCAGCCTCTGGCTTGCCGCGATGTGCAAAGCGTTGGTTTGGGTGGCTGCGTCTCGTGATGGCAGCGCTCGCCGTACTCTGCACTAGATGGTCTGGATGTGATTGAGGGTAACGAAGGCGACTTTGGGTCGCTCATTTGCGAGGCATAGCCCATGACTAACTGGTCCAGCAAGGACTCCTTGAAGGTCTACAACGTTCCCTACTGGGGTGCGGGTTTTTTCAATATCAATGACGCCGGTCATGTGACCGTCGCCCCCGACAAATCACGCCCTGACGCGCATATCGTGCTCTCTGACGCCATCGAACAGTTGCGTCAGTCCGGGCTGACCACCCCCGTGTTGCTGCGCTTCCCCGACATCCTCAAGAGTCGGGTCGATGCGCTGTTCAACGCCTTTGGTCAGGCCATCGAGAAGTCAGGCTATGAAGGGGACTACCTCTGCGTTTACCCGATCAAGGTAAACCAGCAGCGTCGTGTCATCGAGACCATCAGCCAGTCCTACAGCGACAAGCCCCGGCTTGGCCTGGAAGCTGGTTCCAAACCGGAACTGCTGGCCGTGCTGTCCCATCACCATGAGCAAGGCTCGGTGATCGTCTGCAACGGTTACAAAGACCGCGAATATATCCGCCACGCCCTCTTGGGCAACCTGATGGGCCACAAGGTCTACATCGTGGTGGAGAAGCCCTCCGAGCTGGAAATGGTGCTGGACGAGTCAGCTCGTCTCAACATCAAGCCCAACATCGGGGTGCGTGCCAAGCTCGCTTCCACCGGCTCCGGCATGTGGGAATCGAGCGGCGGCTCCATGTCCAAATTTGGTCTCTCCGCCTCCCAGATCCTGGCGCTGATCGAGCGTCTGCGCGGGCTGGGCAAGCTGGATTGCCTGCAACTGCTGCACTTCCATCTGGGTTCCCAGATCGCCAATATCCGCGACATTCAGGGCGGCATCCGCGAGTGCGGCCGTTTCTACGCTGAACTGCGTCGCCTCGGTGCCAACATCGAAGTCGTGGACGTCGGTGGCGGCCTGGGTGTGGACTACGAGGGAACCCGTTCCCAGAGCCACTGCTCCGCCAACTACAGCCTCTCCGAGTACGCCAACAACGTGGTATGGGGCATCGGCGATGTCTGCCGCGAGTTCGATCTGCCGCACCCGACCATCATCAGCGAGTCTGGCCGTGCCCTGACCGCCCACCACGCCGTGCTGGTCACCAATATCATTGGTGCCGAAGGGGTGGAGATGAACGACATCAGCGCGCCGGACGAAGATGCACCGACCATTCTGCAGAACATGTGGAAAGGCTGGCTGGATCTGCGCAGCGAAGATCCCTCCCTGCTGGAGATCTTCCATGACTCGGTGGCAGATCTGGGTGACGTGAATACCCAGTACACCATGGGCCTCTTGAACCTTGAACAGCGTGCCTGGGCCGAGATGCTGCACCAGAACACCTGTCTGGCGCTCAAAGAGATGCTCAACCCGGTCAACCGCAACCACCGTGCGCTGGCTGACGAACTGAGTGAAAAGCTGGCGGACAAGTGCTTTGCCAACTTCTCCCTGTTCCAGTCCCTGCCGGATGCCTGGGGTATCGGTCAGGTATTCCCGGTGATGCCGCTGGCTGGTCTCGATCGTCCGCTTAGCCGTCGCGGTATCCTGATGGATATCACCTGTGACTCCGACGGTCAGGTCGAGCACTATGTCGACGGTCTGGGGGTCGAGAGCACCCTGCCGATGCCGGTCTACGGCGAGAACGAAGAGTGCCACGTCGGCTTCTTCCTGGTCGGTGCCTATCAGGAGATCCTGGGCGACCTGCACAACCTGTTCGGTGACACCCACTGCGCGGAAGTGTGGCTGGACGAAGAGGGCAAGATGGACATTCGCAACGTGGTGCGCGGCGACACCGTCGACCAGCTGCTGCGTTACGTCAACATCGACCCGTCCGTGATCCGCGAAAACTACCAGCGGATCGCCGCTCACCCGGCGCTGGACGATGCCACTCGCAAAGCCCTGCTCGACGAGCTGGAGCTGGGCCTGCAAGGCTACGCCTATCTGGAAGACGAATAAGCGCCCGCGCTTGACGTTCGCCGTGAAGGCATAAAAAAGGGAGGCATTTGCCTCCCTTTGTCCTATCTGTTCCTCCTGTGGCGGTCAGGTCTGCGAGCTCAGCGCCTTGTGCAGATCCCGCTGCAACTGCTGATTGTCGTCTCTTTGCAGCTCCACAATACCCAATTGCAGTCCCTGCTCGATGGTGAGCGACCCATTCAACATGGCGTTGATGGCGGCTTCACTCAGCAGCATCACCCGGTCTTTTGGGTTTGGGCCGCTGGTGTGCAGCTGGAGCAGTAGGGACTCCTTGCCTCGTACTCTGGACCAGAGTCCTGAGTCGATAAGCAGGATGGAGATCCCGCCGCCTACCCCTGCCTGCTGGAGTCGACTTTTGAGGGTTTGGAGCCATGCCTGGCTACGGGAGAAGCCGGCTTCGCCTGTCAGGGCTGCCAAGGGGGGTAACTGCTCACGGCTCACCGCAGTCGCCGTCGCCATGGCAATATTGACCGTCCCCGGCCAGCTCTGTTCGAACGGATTGGGATAAAGGGCATCATAACCACAGCTCTGCCCCATCCCGGGGATGAGGCAGAGCAGGACCATGCATGCGCGCAAGGTGCGTTGCATCATGGCGTCACTATGTTGAACCAGAAGTTGAACTTGTCGAGCAGGCTGATGAAGTCACTGAACTTCTGCTGATCACCCTCGATCTTGATCTCGCCGTTGGCGATCTTCTGCTCCATGGTGCCCTGACCGAGCTGGATATCATCCAGCGTCTTCTTGCTCAGGGTAATGGTCACATCAGGCTTGGCGGCATAGCGGGTTGTGTGGTTGAGCACCGAGTTCTCCAGACTCAGGGTATGTTTCTCCCCGATGTCGGTGAACGCCATGTTGATGACCATCTTCTTGCCCGCCGCTTTCTCGGGATTAATGCGCACCGAGAGATAGTCAAACAGCATGCTGGGGCTCATGGCCCGGATGGTGTCCGGCGAGGCGGTGACTGTTCCGCCAACATTAGGAACGCCATTGCGCAGCTCATAGGCGCCTTGCAGATAGACGGAGCGCCACGGGCCGGATTCAGCCTGATAGCCCAGCTGCTCCAGTGCATCTGCCAGCAGCAGCTTGCCCTCTGTGTTGTTCGGGTTGGCAAACACCAGATGTTTGAGCACTTCTGCTACCCAGCGATATTCCCCCTTGTCGAACGAGGCCTTGGCTTTTTTCAGTACCTCCTGCTCGCCCCCCATGAACTCGATATATTTGGGGCCGACCATTTCTGGGGGCAGGTTGTCGAGATCGGAGGGGTTGCCGGAGTACCAGCCCATATAGCGCTGATAGATGGCGCGGCTGTTGTGGCGCAGGGTGCCGTAATAACCGCGGTTCGGCCAGAAGTCGTTGAGCTCGGGGGGGAGGGTGATCTGCTCGGAGATCTCCTCGCCGGTGTAGCCCATGTTCATCAGGCGCACCGACTGGTCGTGGATGTATTTGTAGAGGTCACGCTGCTTCTTGAAGTAGTCGACGATATTGGCATTGCCCCAGCGTGGCCAGTGGTGACTCTGGAACTTGACCTCGGCCTGATCACCCCAGGTTTCGATGGTCTCGTTGAGAAAGCTGGCCCACTTCAGCGCATCGCGCACCTGGGCGCCGCGCAGGGTGAGGATGTTGTGCATGGTGTTGGTGGTGTTTTCGGCCATCCACAATGCTTTGCTGTCCGGGAACCAGGTGTTCATCTCGGCCGGGGCTTCGGTGCCCGGGGTCATCTGGAAGACCATCTTGACGCCATCGACCGTCAGCGTCTCACCGGTTTTGGTGATAAAGCGGGTTGGCAGCAGCAGCGAGGGCACGCCGGTGGAAGTGGTTTGCCCCAGACCGCCATTGACGCCCCCCTGCGGGTTACGCGGCAGCAGGGCGCCGTACATGTAGACGGCGCGGCGGGCCATGGCATTGCCGGCGATGACGTTCTCCGACACCGCGTGTTCGGTAAATCCTTCCGGCGCGATGATCTCGACGCCGTTCTTTTTCACCTCGTCCAGCGAGTTGAACAGACCGGCGGCACCGCCGTAGTGATCCACGTGGGAGTGGCTGTAGACCACCGCGGTGACCGGGCGCTCCCCTTGGGTCTTGTTGATGAAGGCCAGCGCCGCCTTGGCGGTTTGCGGGGAGATCAGCGGATCGAACACCACCCAGCCCTTGTTGCCTTCGATAAAGGTGATGTTGGAGAGATCAAAGCCGCGAATTTGGTAAATCTTGTCGGTGACCTTGAACAAGCCGTACTGCATGTTGAGCTGGGCATTGCGCCACAGGCTGGGGTTGACGGTCTCCGGCGCGGCCTTGTCGAGGCCGATGTAGGTCTTGTACTGCTCCAGATCCCACACCACGTTGCCCTTGTCATCCTTGATGGTCAGGGTCTCCGGTTTGGCGATAAAGCCACGCTGGGCATCCTCGAAATCCTGCTTGTCATTGAAGGGCAGGGTATTGAGCACCTGCTGGTTTGCCTTGATGGTAAATTCGCTGGCAGGCTTGGGGTCGATGGCGGCCTTGGCCGACTGCACAAGAGCAGGCTGCACAAGCAGTGTGCCACAGAGCAAGAGCGAGAAAATCGTGGGGGTGGAAAGCCTCGGTTTCATCGGTATGACTCCAGATGGTGGTGTGGGTCGACAGGGCTAAGTGTAGTCAGGCTCAAGTCAGGGAAGAGAAGAAAGGAGGACTTGCGCTACACAACGCCATCCGGGAAGAAAACTGCGGGAATTGCGTCCGCAGGAGCACTGCCGTTGCACATCTTGATCTGTATCAAGATAGGTCGCAGCGGGTTGTCTTACGGTCAGGAGTGATGTTGATGGGATGTAACAAAAGGATGTGCATATGGAACTGAAAAGGGACCCGAGATGCTATACCGACGTCTGTATCGACGGTAAGTGGTATCACTACGACCACTGCAGCACCAACGTCTACATGCTGATGGGGGGCGCTGCGCCGAGCCTTCAGCTGGCCTATGAGCCGAGCAGCGAAGAGGAGCTGATCGAGATGCTCCAGCAGCTGGGGCGCTTCTGACTTACCGAATTGATGTCTTGCCATATGGCCATCGGGCGCGTTGCCACGATGGCCACCACTCTTCACCGCTGTACCTTATCTCAGCGGTTTTTATTGCCCAATAACCCCTTGCCAATCTCCAGCATGGCGACGGCCGCGGCGTAGCTGCTATCGGACTTGCCTATCTCATCCGCCACATAGAGAAAATTGGATTGGTACTTCTCGACGGCCTCCCGTGGACTGGTCGCGTCAATAAAGTCCTCCTCCACCTCGAATCCTTGGGTCAGCAGTGCCGCCTTTTCACTCAGAAAAGTCGGAGATGCCATGTCGATAAAGGTGTATTGCTGCCGATTGGACGCCGGAATGGTAAAAAACTGGTATCTGGCCATGGGTAAATCCTCGCTTGAAGCGGGTGATAGATGACGTGACGCTGGTTTTAATCTGTGGCTCGCAGGCGGCTTGGTTTCCCTCGACATCGCAGACCGTGCGTGTCGGGAATGCCGCATTTTGTTTTCGTTCGAGACTACTTTGTTGGCGTTTGCCCGGCAAGTGGGTCGCAGAGATTTTCTGGATGATCCGTGCAACCGAGATGTTGTGGGCAGGGGCGAGACCGGGATAATGCCGGGCTCACGTTGAGCCCGGCTTGTCAGCGCTCTGTTACAGCACGAAGCTCTGTACCATGGCGCGCAGCTGTTCGGTGAGCTGGTGGATCTGGCGGGCGGCATCGCGGGCGGCGTTGGCCACTTGCAGCGCCTCGTCGCTGCCATCGGAGATGCGCACCACGTTGCGTTCGATCTCGTTGACCACGGCGCCCTGCTGCTCGATGGCGCTGGCGATGATGGCGTTGGTATCGACCATTCGATCCACCTTCTCGGTGATGGCGCCGAAAGCCTGTTTTGCCTCCTGCGCCAGCCCGACCCCCTCCTGCGCTTCATGGCTGGCCGCCGACATGGCGGTGACCGAGGCGCGGGCGCCGGATTGCAGCTGTTCAATCATCTGCTGGATCTCGACGGTGGCCCCCTGGGTGCGGTTGGCAAGAGACCGCACCTCGTCGGCCACCACCGCAAAGCCGCGACCCTGCTCACCGGCCCGGGCCGCTTCGATGGCGGCGTTGAGCGCCAGCAGGTTGGTCTGCTGGGAGATGGCGTTGATGACGTTGACCACTTCGTTGATCCGGTTGGCGTTGTGGGTGAGCCGCTCGACCGCGCCGGAGGCGTTGCCAATCTCGTCGGCCAGGGTGCGGATCGCTTCGATGGTGCGGGCTACCCGGTTGGCGCCATTGGCCGCCTCTTCGCTCGACTGGCGGGTTTGTTGCAGGGTGTCGTTGGCATTGCGCGCCACTTCGCGGATCGCCGCCGACATCTGCTCCATGGCGGTGGCCAGTGAATCCATGTGCTGGCGCTGGGAACGCGCCATGGTCTCGCCTTCGCAGGCATGATCACGAAACTCGTCGGCGGCCATGGTCAGCGCTTCGGCAGACTCCTCCACCAGTTTGACGATCTGGTGCTGGCGGTCGGTAAAGCGGTCGATGCTGCCCGCCAGGGTGGAGAACTCGTCCCGCACCGGGAAGAAGTTGAGACGGAAGGTGAGATCCCCGTCCGCCACGGTTTGCAGCGCCTTGTTGGTGGAGTAGAGCGCACCGGAGACAAAGGTCATCATGTAGTGGATCACCAGCGCCATCAGGGCGGCCAGCGCGCCGATCAGGAGCAGGGTCGAGCCCTGACCCTCCCACATGGAGAGGTTGCCGGTATCGAGATCACCGGTGACGTAGCCCGCCTGACCCGCTGGCGCGGTAAAGAGGTAGTGATCTCCTTGCTGCTGCAACCCGCTGCTGCCTTGCCGGGTCAGACGCAGATCAGCAGGCAACACCAGAGTGGGCTGCTGGCTGACCAGCTGCGCCGTGGTCTCGACCCGTTGCTGCAACTGCGCTACCCGCAGGGAGATCTCCTGCTGATGGCTGGCCGCCAGCATATACCAGCTGAGAAAGGCGATGATGAAGAGAGGTAACCAGAACGCGATATGGAATTTTTCACTGATGGTGAGGTGAATGAGATAGCGGTCAACCCACCGGAATTTAACTTCTTTCATAATGGAGCTGCATCCTGCAGAGATAGAGTGTCGGGCACATTATCGTCTCGGGAATTTTTTTCTTAAGCGGAAGGTGTGAGAAATGGGAGAGCAATCGTTTGTCATTCGGGTGTGGGGGCAGGTGCAGGGGGTGGGATTTCGCTATTTCACCCGCGAGCGGGCGCTGCAACTGGGTTTGCGGGGCCATGCCTACAACCTGGAGGATGGCTCGGTGGAGATCCTCATCAGCGGCCCCGCGCAGGGGGTGCAGATGATGCTGGGTTGGCTGGAGCATGGCCCGCGCACCGCTCGGGTGACCCGGATGGAGTATGAAGAGGCGCTGCCGCCCACCGGTCAGGGCTTTCACACCAACTGAAGGGGCGGAGACGAGATGGACGCTGACAAGGAAGGTCTGTTGCTGACTCAGGCAACAAGCTGGGTCGCCCGTTATCAGGAGGCGGCGCGGGCGGTGCGCGAAGAGGCCAGCGAACCGGCCGTGCATGGCTACCGTATCGCGGCGCGCCGCTTGCTGGCGCTGCTCGCCCTGTGGCGGCCACTCACCTATCATCCCGAGCTGGAGCGGCGTCTGCTGCGCTCGGTCGGGCGGCTCTCGGCGCTGCGGGATGCTCAGGTCTACGCCGAGCGTTTTGGCAAGCCGCCTGCCAGCACGGGCAATACTCACAAATCTGCCTGTCGCGTACCCCTGTTGTCGAGGCGACTGGCCCGCTGGCTTGCAGCGGTGGCGCAGGTGCCGGATGCGCGGGCATTGGCGTTCCTCTATCAGCAGCATCTGGCCCTGCGCCTTGATGAGGCGCAGAGCGCTCTCGATGAACCTATTCCCTGCGTTGGGAAATCTGCCAGCTCCCGTCAGCAACAGTTGCGCCGCTGGCATCGGCTGCGCCTCGAGATCAAGCAGGCCCGTTATGGCGTGGAACTGTTGCTGGATCTGGGGAGTGGAGATCCCGGCTGGTTGAGCACCCTGACTCACTGGCAGGAGCGACTCGGCCAGTTGCAGGATTGGCGTCAATGGCGGCGGAGGTTGCGAGCAGAGCAGGGGAACACCCGCAAGCAGACGAAACTGCGGCAGCAGTTGAAGGGGAAGATCACCGCCCGTTTGCGTCAACTGGACTGCCAGCAGGCGGAGCTGGTGGCGCTCAAACTGGCGATGCAGGCAGGCCACAACATGAATGACATGCCAAGTCGGGTGGTCAGGTATTCAGAACAAAATGTATCGCCCGCGAATCCCGGTGGTGGATAGCCCCAAGGCCGCAATCTACGAAAGTCATCCGCGACCAGCATCTACAAAAACTATCCAGGCCAAACAGGTGAGACAAAAAAGAGAGGCCGTTTGGCCTCTCTTCTCTATCTGGCTGTGGTCGCAGTCAGCGATGTGCTTACTTGACGCGCATCCCTGGCTGGGCGCCTTCCTGCGGCTCCAGGATCCAGAGATCCTTGCCGCCCGGGCCTGCGGCCAGCACCATGCCTTCGGACATGCCGAAACGCATCTTGCGCGGCGCCAGGTTGGCCACCATCACGGTCAGCTTGCCTTCCAGATCTTCCGGGTTGTAGGCGGACTTGATACCGGCAAACACCTGACGGGTTTCGCCGCCGATATCCAGTTGCAGCTTGAGCAGCTTCTCGGCTTCCGGTACCGCTTCGGCCTTCTTGATCAGCGCGACGCGCAGGTCAATCTTGGCAAAATCGTCATAGGTGATGGTTTCGCTGATGGGGTCATCAGCCAGCGGGCCGGTCACTTTCGGTGCCTGCTCCTTGGCCAGGTCTTCCTTGGATGCCTCGATCATGGCTTCAATCTTCGCCGGCTCGATGCGGGAGAAGAGGGCCTTGAACGGTGCAACGGTGTGATCGACCAGCGGCATCTCGATGCCATCCCAGCTGAGGGTTTCGGCCAGGAAGGCTTCGGCACGCTCGGCCAGCAGCGGCATGACGGGCTTGAGGTAGGCCATCAGCACGCGGAACAGGTTGATGCCAACAGAGCAGACCGCCTGCAGCTCGGCGTCAGCCCCTTCCTGCTTGGCGATGACCCAGGGAGCCTTGTCATCCACATAGCGGTTGGCCTTGTCGGCCAGCGCCATGATTTCGCGGATGGCGCGGCTGAACTCGCGGCTCTCATACGCTTCGGCAATGGCGGTACGGGCATTGGCGAATTCGGCGTAGAGCTCGGGCTCGGCGCAGGTTGCTGCCAGCTTGCCGCCAAAGCGCTTGGCAATAAAGCCGGCGTTGCGGGAGGCGAGGTTGACCAGCTTGTTGACCACGTCGGCGTTGACGCGCTGCACGAAATCTTCGAGGTTCAGGTCCAGATCGTCGATGCGGCTGTTGAGCTTGGCGGCGTAGTAGTAACGCAGGCACTCCGGATCCAGGTGGTTCAGGTAGGTGGATGCCTTGATAAAGGTGCCCTTGGACTTGGACATCTTGGCGCCGTTGACGGTCACATAGCCGTGCACGTTGACCTTGGTCGGCTTGCGGAAGTTGGCACCTTCCAGCATGGACGGCCAGAACAGGCAGTGGAAGTAGGCGATATCTTTACCGATGAAGTGGTACAGCTCGGCGGTGGAGTCTTTCTTCCAGTATTCATCGAAGCTTACGCTGTCGCCGCGCTTGTCGCACAGATTCTTGAAAGAACCCATGTAGCCAATCGGTGCGTCCAGCCAGACGTAGAAATATTTGCCCGGCGCGTTCGGAATTTCAAAACCGAAGTAAGGGGCGTCGCGGGAGATATCCCACTGTTGCAGGCCGGATTCAAACCACTCCTGCATTTTATTTGCCACCTGCTCCTGCAACGCACCGCTGCGGGTCCATGCCTGCAACATTTCGCTGAAAGAGGGCAGATCAAAGAAGAAGTGTTCAGAATCACGCATTACCGGCGTAGCGCCAGAAACCACCGATTTCGGCTCGATCAGTTCAGTCGGGCTGTAGGTCGCGCCGCAGACTTCGCAGTTATCGCCGTATTGATCCGGGGATTTACATTTCGGGCAGGTGCCTTTCACAAAACGGTCCGGCAGGAACATGCCTTTTTCCGGATCGTACAGCTGAGAGATGGTGCGGTTTTTAATAAAACCGTTCTCTTTCAGGCGAGAGTAGATAAGTTCTGACAACTGGCGGTTCTCTTCGCTGTGCGTCGAGTGATAGTTGTCATAGCTGATGTTAAAGCCTGCGAAATCAGTCTGATGCTCCTGACTCATTTCGCCAATCATCTGCTCCGGGGTGATACCAAGCTGCTGAGCTTTCAGCATGATCGGTGTACCGTGGGCATCGTCGGCGCAGATGAAGTTGACCTCGTGGCCGCGCATTCGCTGGTAACGGACCCAGACATCAGCCTGGATGTGCTCCAGCATATGGCCGAGGTGGATTGAGCCGTTAGCGTACGGCAGTGCGCACGTCACCAGAATTTTCTTCGCGACTTGAGTCATAGTAGGCATTACTTCTTAATAGTGAAAAGGGGTTAGATAGTACCAAATGGGAAAATGTTAAGTAAGTACTTCTCTATATTCTTCAGGTAAACTATCAGCTGATGGTTTATCTATACAAAAAAGGAGTCGGGATGAACGAACAATCCCAGGCCAAATCACCAGAAGCCTTGCGCGCAATGGTCGCCGGGACACTGGCCAATTTTCAGCACCCAACCCTGAAGCATAACCTCACCACGCTGAAAGCGTTGCACCATGTCGCCTGGATGGACGACACGTTGCATGTGGAACTGGTTATGCCATTCGTCTGGCATAGCGCGTTCGAAGAGTTAAAAGAGCAATGTAGCGCCGAACTGCTGCGTATCACCGGGGCGAAAGCTATCGACTGGAAACTGTCGCACAATATCGCCACCTTAAAACGCGTGAAGAATCAGCCGGGAATTAACGGCGTGAAGAACATCATTGCGGTCAGCTCCGGTAAAGGCGGCGTGGGTAAATCCTCCACGGCGGTAAACCTGGCGCTGGCACTGGCGGCGGAAGGGGCGAAAGTCGGCATTCTGGACGCCGATATCTACGGCCCATCAATCCCAACAATGTTGGGCGCAGAAAATCAGCGTCCAACTTCGCCGGACGGTACCCATATGGCACCGATTATGTCTCATGGCCTGGCAACCAATTCAATTGGTTATCTGGTCACTGACGACAATGCGATGGTGTGGCGTGGACCGATGGCGAGCAAGGCGTTAATGCAGATGTTGCAGGAAACCTTGTGGCCGGATCTCGACTATCTGGTGCTTGATATGCCGCCAGGCACCGGTGACATTCAATTGACGCTGGCGCAAAACATTCCAGTAACTGGTGCAGTCGTGGTCACCACCCCGCAGGACATCGCGTTGATCGATGCGAAAAAAGGCATTGTGATGTTCGAGAAAGTCGAGGTTCCGGTGCTTGGTATTGTCGAGAACATGAGTGTGCATATTTGCAGTAACTGTGGTCACCATGAACCGATTTTCGGTACCGGTGGTGCAGAGAAACTGGCTGAAAAATACCACACACAGCTGCTGGGGCAGATGCCGTTACACATCTCCTTACGTGAGGATCTCGATAAAGGCACGCCAACGGTTATCAGCCGTCCGGAGAGCGAATTTACCGCTATCTACCGCCAGCTGGCTGACCGCGTTGCAGCTCAGCTCTACTGGCAGGGTGAAGTCATTCCAGGCGAGATTTCCTTCCGCGCGGTCTAACGCCTATTAACCATTCTGGTTATTCTTCATACACCGCAGAGATGTTACATTGATGCGGTGTATTAGTTTTTGCCGCATTAATGAACACTTATTTAATACTGCGAATATTCTGCGGACCTTCGTCCGAAACTCTACAAAGTCGATTGATCATACAGGCAATGCTTCATTATCATCCTTCGTGGCTGTGTAGTGGATGTACAGCTATAGTTTGTTATGCACTCATTCTATCCAGGCATAACCTTTACTACAGGGATAACGTTCAATGAATAAGTATTGGCTGTCAGGAATTATTTTTCTTGCCTATGGATTGGCTTCTCCCGCATTCTCTTCAGAGACTGCCACATTAACGATTAATGGCAGGATCAGTCCCCCAACATGCAGTATGGCTATGGTTAATGGTCAACCTCAACAGCATTGTGGTCAGTTAACGTATAATGTTGACACCCGTCATCTGTTTTCTTCGCCCGTCAAAGGTGTAACGACAGAAGTGGTTGTTGCAGGTAGCGATAGCAAACGTCGAATCGTGTTAAATCGCTACGATTAATTTGGCAACCTGATTTTAATTGCATTTAGAAAGCCGAAATCATTTATATAAATGATTTCGGCTTTTTTATTGATATCAACAATACCATTTACATAAATCTACATTAATTGATAGATGCGATAAATAGTTAATACTCTTAAATATTTGTTGTATTTATATTGCAATGGTTAATTTGTTTTAAATCAATAAAACAATGTGTTTACATTGCGGCAACTTTTTTGATGTGAGAAATTTGTTTCCAAGAGATACAGACTCTTAACAACCAAAAATAAATTTTATTAAGGAACATATTATGAAACGTTCAATTATTGCTGCCGCTGTCTTTTCTTCTTTTTTTATGAGCGCTGGAGTATTTGCTGCAGACGTTGATACCGGAACATTAACTATTAAGGGGAATATTGCAGAATCTCCGTGTAAATTCGAAGCGGGTGGTGATTCAGTAAGTATTAATATGCCGACTGTACCAACCACTGTCTTTGAAGGTAAAGCTAAATATTCTACCTATGATGATGCAGTCGGTGTAACCAGCAGCATGTTAAAAATTAGCTGCCCGAAAGAAGTTGCTGGTGTAAAACTCTCGTTGATTACCAACGATAAAATAACCGGTAACGATAAGGCGATAGCCAGTAGCAACGATACCGTGGGTTACTATCTCTATTTAGGTGATAACAGCGATGTCCTGGATGTTTCTGCATCTTTTAATATTGAGAGTTATAAAACAGCGGAAGGTCAATATGCTATTCCGTTTAAAGCAAAATACCTGAAACTGACAGATAACTCAGTGCAATCAGGTGATGTGTTATCTTCTCTGGTTATGCGTGTGGCGCAGGATTAATAAATAAAATTGCAAGTTTCTCCAGGTAATAAACATGGCCGCTATCCCATGGCGGCCTTTTAATTTAAGAGGCATTAAAATGAAAGGATTATTATCTTTACTCATTTTTTCTATGGTCCTTCCTGCACATGCCGGAATTGTTATCTACGGGACGCGCATTATTTACCCGGCAGAAAATAAAGAAGTGATGGTGCAGTTGATGAACCAGGGAAACCGTTCTGCGCTGCTGCAGGCGTGGATTGATGATGGCGATACGTCATTACCACCAGAAAAAATTCAGGTTCCTTTCATGTTAACGCCACCAGTGGCAAAAATAGGGGCAAATTCCGGGCAGCAAGTAAAAATCAAAATTATGCCGAATAAACTGCCCACTAATAAAGAAAGCATTTTTTATCTGAATGTTCTGGATATTCCACCAAATAGTCCAGAGCAAGAAGGTAAGAATGCACTGAAGTTTGCGATGCAAAACAGAATTAAGTTGTTTTACCGGCCAGCGGGTATTGCTCCGGTAAATAAAGCGACATTTAAAAAATTGCTGGTAAATCGCAGTGGCAATGGTTTGGTGATAAAAAATGACTCAGCTAATTGGGTGACGATTTCGGATGTCAAAGCTAATAATGTCAAAGTCAATTATGAAACTATTATGATTGCCCCCTTAGAAAGTCAGAGTGTTAATGTCAAAAGTAATAATGCAAATAACTGGCATCTGACCATTATCGATGACCATGGCAACTATATTAGTGACAAAATTTAATTGCAGGAGCTGCCTATGTTGAGAATGACCCCACTTGCATCAGCAATCGTAGCGTTATTGCTCGGCATTGAAGCTTATGCAGCTGAAGAAACCTTTGATACCCATTTTATGATAGGTGGAATGAAAGACCAGCAGGTTGCAAATATTCGTCTTGATGATAATCAACCCTTACCGGGGCAGTATGACATCGATATTTATGTCAATAAGCAATGGCGCGGGAAATATGAGATTATTGTTAAAGACAACCCGCAAGAAACATGTTTATCAAGAGAAGTTATCAAGCGGTTAGGCATTAATAGCGATAACTTCGCCAGCGGTAAGCAATGTTTAACATTTGAGCAACTTGTTCAGGGTGGGAGCTATACCTGGGATATCGGGGTTTTTCGTCTCGATTTCAGTGTCCCGCAGGCCTGGGTGGAAGATCTGGAAAGTGGCTATGTTCCACCGGAAAACTGGGAGCGGGGTATTAATGCGTTTTATACCTCTTATTATGTGAGTCAGTATTACAGTGACTATAAAGCGTCGGGTAATAGTAAGAGTACATATGTACGTTTTAACAGCGGGTTAAATTTACTGGGGTGGCAACTGCATTCTGATGCCAGTTTCAGTAAAACAAATAGCAATCCAGGGGTGTGGAAAAGCAATACCCTGTATCTGGAACGTGGATTTGCCCAACTTCTCGGCACGCTTCGCGTGGGTGATATGTACACATCAAGCGATATTTTTGATTCTGTTCGCTTCAGCGGTGTGCGGTTGTTTCGTGATATGCAGATGTTGCCTAACTCGAAACAAAATTTTACGCCACGGGTGCAGGGGATTGCTCAGAGTAACGCGCTGGTAACTATTGAACAGAATGGTTTTGTGGTTTATCAGAAAGAGGTTCCTCCTGGCCCGTTCGCGATTACAGATTTGCAGTTGGCCGGTGGTGGAGCAGATCTTGATGTCAGCGTGAAAGAGGCGGACGGTTCGGTAACCACCTATCTGGTGCCTTATGCAGCGGTGCCGAATATGCTGCAACCTGGCGTGTCGAAATATGATTTTGCGGCGGGTCGTAGCCATATTGAAGGGGCGAGCAAACAAAGTGATTTTGTCCAGGCGGGTTATCAGTATGGTTTTAATAACTTATTAACGCTGTATGGTGGCTCGATGGTCGCGAATAATTATTACGCGTTCACTTTGGGGACTGGCTGGAATACACGCATTGGTGCCATTTCCGTCGATGCCACTAAGTCGCATAGTAAACAAGACAACGGCGATGTGTTTGACGGGCAAAGTTATCAAATTGCCTACAACAAATTTGTGAGCCAAACGTCGACGCGTTTTGGTCTGGCGGCCTGGCGTTATTCGTCGCGTGATTACCGGACATTTAATGATCACGTTTGGGCAAACAATAAAGATAATTATCGCCGTGATGAAAACGATGTCTATGACATTGCCGATTATTACCAGAACGATTTTGGCCGTAAAAATAGCTTTTCTGCCAATATGAGCCAGTCATTGCCAGAAGGCTGGGGTTCTGTGTCCTTAAGTACGTTATGGCGAGATTACTGGGGGCGTAGCGGCAGCAGTAAGGATTATCAGTTGAGTTATTCCAATAACTGGCGGCGGATAAGCTATACCCTCGCGGCAAGCCAGGCTTATGACGAGAATCATCATGAAGAGAAACGTTTTAATATTTTTATATCGATTCCCTTTGATTGGGGTGATGACGTTTCGACGCCTCGTCGGCAAATATATATGTCTAACTCAACGACGTTTGATGATCAGGGGTTTGCCTCAAATAATACGGGATTATCAGGAACCGTTGGAAGCCGGGATCAGTTTAACTATGGGGTCAACCTGAGTTATCAGCATCAGGGAAATGAAACGACAGCTGGGGCGAATTTGACCTGGAACGCGCCGGTTGCGACAGTGAATGGCAGTTATAGTCAGTCGAGTACTTATCGACAGGCTGGAGCCAGTGTTTCAGGGGGCATTGTCGCCTGGTCGGGTGGCGTTAATCTGGCGAACCGTCTTTCCGAAACGTTTGCTGTGATGAATGCGCCAGGAATTAAAGATGCTTATGTCAATGGGCAAAAATATCGCACAACAAACCGTAATGGAGTGGTGGTATACGACGGAATGACACCTTATCGGGAAAATCACCTGATGCTGGATGTGTCGCAAAGCGATAGCGAAGCAGAATTACGTGGCAACCGGAAAATTGCCGCCCCTTATCGCGGCGCGGTTGTACTGGTTAATTTTGATACCGATCAGCGCAAGCCCTGGTTTATAAAAGCGTTAAGAGCGGATGGGCAACCATTAATGTTTGGTTATGAAGTCAATGATATCCATGGTCATAATATTGGCGTTGTCGGCCAGGGAAGCCAGTTATTTATTCGCACCAATGAAATACCGCCATCGGTTAATGTGGCAATTGATAAGCAACAAGGACTTTCATGCACAATCACCTTCGGTAAAGAGATTGATGAAAGTAGAAATTATATTTGCCAGTAATAGTCAGGTGGTTCTATGGAAATTCGCATAATGCTATTTATATTAATGATGATGGTTATGCCTGTGAGCTATGCGGCATGTTATAGTGAGTTATCTGTTCAGCACAATTTGGTTGTTCAGGGGGATTTTGCACTTACTCAAACACAAATAGCGACATATGAGCATAATTTTAATGATTCGTCATGCGTGAGTACAAATACTATCACCCCTATGAGCCCGTCGGATATTATTGTTGGACTTTATAACGATACCATAAAATTAAATTTACATTTTGAATGGACCAATAAAAACAACATCACGTTGTCAAATAATCAGACCAGTTTCACCAGTGGTTATTCAGTTACGGTGACACCTGCGGCCAGTAATGCAAAAGTGAATGTTTCTGCGGGGGGCGGCGGTTCAGTGATGATTAATGGTGTTGCGACATTATCCAGTGCTTCATCATCGACACGCGGGAGTGCCGCAGTACAATTTCTACTGTGTTTATTAGGTTGCAAGTCATGGGATGCATGTGTAAATAGCTACAGAAATGCATTGGCACAAAATGCAGGTGTCTATTCCTTTAATCTGACCTTGTCATACAACCCGATAACCACAACCTGCAAACCGGACGATTTATTAATTACTTTAGACAGTATTCCCGTTTCACAATTACCAGCCACAGGTAACAAAGCAACAATAAATAGTAAACAAGGGGATATTATTCTGCGTTGTAAAAATTTATTAGGTCAACAAAATCAAACATCACGGAAAATGCAGGTGTATTTATCAAGTTCTGACTTGTTAACCAACAGCAACACAATACTGAAAGGTGCGGAAGATAATGGCGTAGGATTTATTCTTGAAAGTAATGGTTCGCCAGTCACACTTTTAAATATCACTAACAGCAGTAAAGGATACACAAATTTAAAAGAAATTGCGGCAAAGTCAAAACTTACAGATACAACGGTTTCAATTCCGATAACAGCCAGTTACTACGTCTACGATACAAACAAAGTTAAATCTGGCGCACTGGAGGCAACCGCATTAATCAACGTGAAATACGACTAATAACAAGCAAGACGAGCAAGTGGCTAATAATAAAAAATAACAAGGTGTCTGCATTTCCCCCTCATGATGAGGGGGCTTTTTTTAGCGATGATAAAAAATCTCACCGTCGTAGGCTTTAATGATTTTACCGTCGGTGTCGCTGATCAACACGTACGCGCCACCCATATAGGTCCAGTGCGTCCCGGCATCAGGCGCGGGCAGGTTACGTAACTGCCACTGCTTAATGTTGTACTCATCGGTGCGGTACATCTCTGGGACGGTATCACCTGGTTTGAAATGCTTAAAGTCAGCAATGAAACTACTTAACTCATACTTAGAAATTCCCGAGGTATTGGTCGAACCCGCGGTGGCTGGTGCGGCCCAGGCGGCACTGGTAACCAGCAAAAGCACACCCAGCAACATCTTATTTTTAATGGTCATAAACTCTCCACTTTGGGGATCTGTAATATCAGTCGCATATCTTTCCTGCCATACAATATAACTGACAAGCGATATTTTGTTAGTGATCCCATGATTTCGTAAAAAGTGTAAATGAAAGGATGCCCTAAAAGCATCCTTAGCGAGCAGAGAGTCAGCGGAAATAGCTGATTTAAGAATCATCCTGGGCTGAAGATAACATGCAAGCCTAAAGGATTGAGTTATCGCATTATGCCCATGAAGCCATGTACGCCCATATACACACCAACTAAGCCAATCAACAGACTGGAAAAATAGGGGGCGCGTTTAGCGAGAGTGTTAAATCCGCTCCAGCGTTTTGCGACCTGCTGAACGCTGATTGCTGCGCCAACGCCTACGGTGACAAGCGTTAACGCCAGGCCAATGCTGAAACTGACGACCAGTGTTGCGCCCAGTGTCAGGGCTTTCAACTGAATGCAAATCAACAGCACGGTAATTGCTGCCGGGCAGGGGATAAGGCCACCGGTTAAGCCAAATAGCAAAATTTGCCAGTTGGTGACCTCTCTACCATCAAAGCGTCGTTTAATGTCATTGGCATGGGCTCGTGCATGGGCATCCTGATACTCGCCATGTTCGTGATGGTGATGATGTCCATGGTCGTGGTGATCTTCGTGATCGTGGTGATGATGCTCATGATCATGCTCGTGCATATTCTCCAGCCAGTTGCGTTCGCCGCGCCAGGTACGCCAGAACATCCAGAACGCGGTGCTAATAATGATCACTGCGGAAATCAGCTGGAGCCACGGTTCTGCTGATTGAGCAGTAAAGCGCTTGCTGATCACCATCCCGCCAAAGGCAATTAACCAGACCACTGCGGTATGCGAAATAGTTGCTGCCAGTCCGAGCATCACCGCCTGTTTAATGGTGCCTTTGATGGCGATGATAAACGCCGCCATCATCGTTTTTGAGTGCCCTGGTTCCAGGCCATGAAGCGCACCAAGTAAGATGGCGCTGGGGATGAAGAACCAGGCGTTTCCTTGCTGAAGAAGAGTTGTAAATTCGGTCATGATAATAATTCTTAGTATTAATTCGGCAATCTGATTCTACTCCCCCCCAGTACCTGATACTACCCCCCAGTAGATTAATAGTGCTATGATTTTTCATATTCTTGTTAACCAGGTGTTGCCATGTCTCATACAATCCGTGATAAACAGAAACTGAAAGCGCGTGCCAGTAAGATTCAGGGCCAGGTCGTGGCGCTCAAGAAAATGCTCGACGAGCCGCACGAATGCGCTGCAGTTTTACAACAGATTGCTGCTATCCGTGGCGCGGTAAACGGTCTGATGCGGGAAGTGATTAAAGGTCATCTGACCGAGCACATTGTGCATCAGGGCGATGAAATTAAGCGCGAAGAAGATTTGGATGTGGTTTTGAAAGTACTCGATTCGTACATCAAATAAGTCAGTTTAACGGCTCATCCACATACTGATGAAT